>AUXO014342735.1_pt1 | contig 19813 bp, 36 predicted proteins | sample 768731 | NCBI WGS metagenome assembly AUXO01 (sample SAMN02715735, study PRJNA202380) | gut metagenome | biome: sheep rumen | host: Ovis aries | place: New Zealand: Palmerston North
TAGATAAATTAGAAGCTATGGTTATCGAGAATAGCTAGAAAGGAATAATTATGATAGATTTAAGTAAAGTATTTTACAATGCAGTAATCAACCTATATAAAAAAGGTGTATATACTGTAGATTATGCAATAATTAAAGCGAGTGAATTAGCAGATAAGAACAAAATAAATGCTAATGACTATGAGGAGCTAATTATATACTTAGCTGAGGAACAAGAAAAAGAAATGCAAGAAGAAGTTGCCGAAGAGGTAATTGATGAGGTTGAAGACCAACCAGAATCTGTCGAAGAAACAGAGGTGGGGTAAATGGACAATATAATTTCCAACATAGCTAACTATGGCGTAAGTATCGTCATAGTTGGCTTATTTTTATGGGATTGGATAGCAAATAAAAAGAAGATAACAGAGACCCTAGAAGAAATGAAGGTGTCTAATGCAAATACATCTAAGTCCTTAGAATTATTACAGAAAAGCATGGACAACCAGACACAGACACTAAAGGACATAAAACAAGATATAGAAAGGAAGTGATAATATGCAAGAGGCAATAAAACAATTATTACTAAATTTAGCAAATTTACTAAAAGTAAAAACGATATTATCTTTGGCTGTAATTATAACGACTTGTATTTTAACTTTTAAAGGTGTAATAAGTGTTGAATCGTTTATGGCTATAGCAAGTGCTATAATTACCTACTATTTTACTAAAAAAGAGGATAAGGAGGGCGAATAATTATGAAAATAATACAAAACCTAACTAATATCAATTTTACCAAAATGTCAAATAAAGTTAATAAATATATAGTTATACATTATGTTGGTGCTGTTTCCACAGCAAGAAACAATGCAACATATTTTAAGAAAATATATAGGGGAGCAAGTGCAAATTATTTTGTTGATGACAACGAAATCGTACAAGTTGTTAAAGACTCGGACCGTGCTTGGCATTGTGGTGATCCATTAAAGTCCGGAGATGGCGGACACTTCAATGGTATATGTATGAATTCAAATAGTATAGGTATTGAAATGTGTTGCTTTAATAATAATGGAACGCTCGATATTTCAGAAAAGACGATTGCAAATACTATAGAATTAGTTAAATATTTAATGGAAAAATATAATATTCCTGTTAAAAATGTAATCAGACATTATGATGTTACTAATAAGGTATGTCCTGAACCATTTGTAAGAAACTTCCAAAGATGGATGGATTTTAAAGCAAGGTTAACAGGAGAGCAAAGTCAAGATATACCAGCGACAACACCAAGTCAGAGCGAAAATACAATGAAAAATAGAATTAAGAAAATCCAGGAGCATTTGAACAATAATTATAATGCAGGACTAGTTGTTGATGGAATATTTGGACCAAAAACAAAAGAAGCACTAGTTATAGCTTTACAAACAGAATTAAATGTTCAATTTGGGGCAAATTTAAAGGTTGATGGAATATTCGGACCAAAAACAAAAGAACAAATTAGAACAATTAAAAAAGGTGCAAAAGGAAATATTACATATATAGTACAAGCCTTGTTAATTTGTAACGGATACGATATTGCATTTGACGGAGATTTTGGTTCAAATACTAAGTCCGCAGCAGAAGACTATCAATCTAAAAACGGATTAAAGGTTGATGGAGAAGTAGGCAAGAATACATTTACTACAATGTTAGCGTAAAAAAGAGAAGTGAAGATTTACTTCACTTCTTAATTTTTATTAAATCTCCTGGAGAACAATTTAAAATGCTACAAGCTCTTTCAAGGGTATCAAATTTTATGCCAGAACTTTCATTATTAATAAGATTTGATAGAGATTGGTAACTTCCATCCATCTGTTTTATAAACCAATATTTAGTTTTTTTCTTTTGTGAAAGTAGTTCATCAATTGCAATTTGTACCATTTGAACACCTCCAAAATTATTTACACCGCAATTTTACAACATTTTTTGGCTAAATGTAAGTGAGTTGTATATAACTTATTTACAAAATAACTATTGTGTAAAGAAACTATTTCTTGTATAATTGCATAAAAGAGGTGTTGTGAATGAAGAATAAATCAGTAATAGACACACTTGATAAAATAAAAGCAATGATAAAAAAAGAGCAATATGGAGATGCTTTGAATTATATTGAAAGTTCTAAATTAAGAATATTGTTCGAGGAAGACAAAGAGCAAGATTATATTGATGAAGTAGTAAATTCTTTAAAATAACTATTGTATAAAGTAGTTAAAATCATAAAAACAAAGTGCTACAATGCAGGTGTATATTTTTACGGAAGGAGTAGCACGATGGAAACTTTTATCGAGAAAATAGTAAAAGAAAACAAAAGCTCTTTCACGAATGAAGAAAAAATGATTATGAAGAAAAATATGCGATTGGTTAAAAAATTATATCTCCTGGGGCTGTGCCACGGTCGAGATGCATATAAATAAAATTCCCACATTTTTCCCACATTAGAATTTTATAAGTACAGGTATATAAAAAGAACTTTGGTATAAAATATTATAAAAGTAGTGATTATAAAGGACTGGGAAGAACTAAAAAAGTCCTTCCTAGTCCCGGCAGGTCGGTGGTTCGAATCCACTTCTCGCTACCATTTAACCTAGAGCTGATTGATATTCGGGCAGAATATTGATTAGCTCTTTTTTTGTTTTCCCACATTTTTCCCACATTGGTTTTCAAACTCGAAATAATTTTTTAGAAATTAACAATATCTGAAATCAAATTTGCAGTTTTTGATTTATCTTCTGGTAATACAAAGATATAGTATTTTTCAGTTATCTTAATCGAACTATGGCCAAGCAAGTCTTTTATGTCGTGAATATTCGCACCACGTCTAATTAAAGTTGTTGCATACGTATCACGAATGCTATGAAACTTCTTACAATCAATGTTATTATTTCGTAATAATCTTTTCCATGAATCAGCAAAGTTTTTAGGATCTAATAAATTACAAGTTGATGAAGTAAAAATAGGAGATTCATCATCAAAAGTTAGACCACATCTTTTCCACTTTAGCTCTTGTTCCAAAAAATACTTCTGCAAAATAGAATTAAAATTTTCTGGAAAATTAATTGTTCTTATAGAAGATTTAAATTTAGGTCTAATAAGTCTTAGCTCTCGATGCCATTTAGTATCGCTTTCGTATATTTTTACCCTTTTAAGAGTATTTCTAACTTTGATAGTGTTATTAGTTATAAATTTCTTTTTTAGGCCTAAAAGCTCGCCTAAGCGCAACCCTGTTACTAAATCAAGCAAAATAGCAACATTAAGAGTATTATTGTTTCCATAACTATAAGCAAGGGCTTTTTTTAATTTGTTTATTTCTTCATCATTAAATACTTGTATATCCATTTCTTCATCATCTGCATCATCCTCACATCCGTCAGCATTACCAGGAATTTCAATATTAGTTAAGGAGCATGGATTTTCGGTTGTATATTTTTGTTTAATACAATATGTGAAGAAAGAGCGTAAAGTTTTATTCAAATCAAAGATTTTTTCGCTACTAACATCTATGTGTTTCATAGTATTTGTTCTTGTATCTAACATATCAAGACCATTTTTATAAAGTTCATTATAATAAATTTGAAATGGATTAGATACTGCATTTTGTATTTGAACATATGCAATGGGGCTACCTTTAATGTAGTTTCTAAAATTAGTTTCGTGTTTTTCAAATGTACTTGATTTTAGATTTTTAGAATTGATAAGTACTTCAAACAACCAATAGTGCATACATTCTTCAACTGTTAATTTTTCAGCTGAAACATTAAGACCAGATTTCATTTTTTCTAAAAATTCTTCTATTTTTTTATCGCAGTCTTTTTCTCCATTACCATAAAACTCTTTTCGAATTGCGGTTCCATCTGACTTATGACCAATTGTTATAGTCTTTCTATAATACTTTTTTCCATTTTTCTCGCAGTTATATTTCGTTGCCAATTGTTTTCACCTCCTTTCAAATAAAAAAAATAAAGGTATCGTGTTAGACACCTTTTTATCTTTAGTGAAATAATTTTTTTAATAACTTAATTGGGTCAAATGTTGTTTTCTTATAGATTTTATTTTGTACTGACCTTTTAGGATTTTTTATAAATCCTACACCTTTCTTTCCATATACGGGATTTATAGTGCTTTTTATTGCTCTTTTTGCTCTTCCTGTTGTCCTAGCTTTTAATTTTTTCTTTAAATTAGGTTTTCTCATTCCAATTTTCATTGTAATTAGTCCTCCTTTTTTTCGTTTTTTTCTTGTTTATCTAATAAGGCTTCCATTGTGTTTCTTATAATCATTTTATTAGTCTCATCTAATTTTTTTATGCTCTTCATAAACTTAATATCTTCATCTGTTAATGGTATTTGTTCAGGATTGCGTATTTCTGATTTACCGAGTAAATAATCAGTTGATACCCCAAAAAATTCTGCAAATTTTATAGTTAAATCATCATTTGGCTCTCGTTCATTTCTTTCATACATTCCTACAGCACTTGGAGAAATAGAAAGTAAATTTGCAAGTTCATCTTGCTTAAGACCTTTTTCTTCTCGTAGTATTTTTAACCTATTTCCTCTCATAAAATCCTCCTTTGATTAGGTAGTATATCACACAAAATGTGTCATGTAAACCCATAACACAAATTGTGCAAAAAAATATAAAAAAATTTAAAATTATATTGACAAAACACAAAATGTGTTATAATATAAAAACACAAAATGTGTTGGAGGTGAATTCAATGGATGTACTAAAGAAATTTAGAGAGTCGCTAGGACTAAGCCCACAAGGGTTTGCAGATAGTATAGGTGTTTCGAAGTCCTTGTATGATAAAGTAGAAACAGGTGTAAGAAAACCTAGTAGAAATTTTTTGGAAAAATTAAAATATAGATATCCACAATTTGATGTAAATATTTTTTTTGCACAGTAACAACACGAAATGTGCAGAAGAAGGGATGTGAAATTTATGATACCAAAATATATAAGTGCAGAAGAATACGCAAGACGTTCAAGTTTAGGAGTCGAAGAAGTAAAAAGACAGTGTCGAATAGGACAAATCAAATGTTTAAGAACAGAAAAAGGATATTACAAAATACCAGTTTATGATAACGACTCTGTTTCAATAGAAGATTACAACAAAGTAAAAGAAGAAAATACACAGCTAAAGACAATACTAAAGCAATTCAATACTACAATTACAAGTTTAGTAAAGATATGAAGGGAGGTGAACAAAAGATGACGGAGGCTATAAAAGAAGTATTAGTAGCAATAACAACATATGCAATGTGTATATTTATTCTACCGATTTTAATGCATAGAGCATTATATACATTTGCGAAGATCACATACAAGATACACAAAATAAAAACCAATGCAAAAAAATACGAAAGATTTGAAAGAATCTTGGAAAGGAGGATGGTAAATGCCTAAATTTACAGAATCACAAAAAAAATTTATATATCAAGCAAAATTATACGAATTTAAAAAGATGAACAGAAAGTTACAAAATTTAAAGGGGTATGCTTCAACACCGCAAAATGGAAAACATACCCAATCACTAAAGTATTAAGAAAATACTTTATATTTGCATTTTAGCAAAAAATCAAAAGAAATTCAAGGAGGAAAGTTTTATGTTTGGAAATAAACAAAGAAGAATAAATGAGTTAGAGGAAAAAATCGGTGGATATGTGGTAAGAGAGGTCAGATACAGAGAGGCATTAGATGCAAGGGAAATTGAAATTGTAGATTTAAAAGAAGAAAATGCAAAGCTACGTACTGATATTACAAATTGTAATAAAACAATTTCAGATTTACTTAATAAGCTTAATGAATTTAAGAAAATGAAAATTTCATTAAAGCAATTAAGAGCTGAAAAGAAAATGACAAAAACGCAAGTTGCAAAAGGAATGAAAGTTAATTCATTTTACCATTTGACAAAACTTGAAAATGGAAAAGCAAATCCATCATTAGAATATATCTGCAGATTAGCAAAAGTATATCAAGTAACACCAGCACAAATAGTTGAGTGCATAGAAATAACAAAAAGGGAGGAAGAGAAATGCCAGAAGAAATAGAAAATAGAATGTTTAATGATTCTGCCTGGTCAACTCTTTCTAGAGCAAAAGATGAAAGTTACTACGATGATATGCCAGACTGGATGGACGAAAGAGATGATGACGATGAGTAGTAGAGAAGAATGGTTAATGGAAAGAAAAAGTGGGATAGGTGGCAGTGATGCTGCCGCCATCCTAGGATTAACACATTATAAAAATAATGTCGAATTATGGGAAGAGAAAACAGGAAGATTAACACCAAAAGATATTTCAGACAATCCACACGTTAAATATGGAGTTGATATGGAGCCTATATTGAGAGAAAGCTTTAAAATCAAGAATCCACAATATATGGTTACACACAAAGAGAATACAATAATTAGACATCCTAAATATCCTTTTATTTTTGCGAGTTTGGATGGAGAGATATTGGAGATTGCAACAGGAAGAAATGGAATTTTAGAAATAAAAACTGCAGATGTTATGCAGGCCACATCGAAAGAAAAGTGGAAAGACAAAATACCAGATAATTATTATTGTCAAGTCTTACACTATTTATTGGTAACAGGTTATGAATTTGTAAAACTATTTGCAGAGCTAAGATATAACGAAAATCATCAAACATTAGAAACATACACGATAGAAAGGAAAGATGTTGAGGACGACATCAATTTTCTACTAGAAAAGGAAATTGAATTTTGGACGGAATATGTCTTGAAAGACAAAAGACCGCCACTGGTATTACCTAAAATATAAAGAAAGAAGGAATTATTATGGAACTATTAACAAGTGATATTGAAATTAAAGAAGGTCAAATCCTACCTATGAAATTAACCAATTTCGAGGATTTAAAAAAGCAAATCATAGAGAAGATGACAGAGTATAAAGGGATGGCTGTTACAGACGAAAAATTGAAAGAGGCAAAAACATATAGAGCCAATCTTAACAACTTCAAAAAAGCAATTTCGGCACAAAGAATATCAAAAACAAAAGAAGTCGAAGAGCAACTTGGTTTATCAAAATACATTAACGATTGCAAAGAGCTAGAGCAATATGTTGATGACGCATCAAGCTTCCTAGATAAGCAAATTAAAGAGCTAGAAAAGATAGAAGATGACAAGAAATTAAAAGAGATTACAGATTTCTTTGTTCAAAATACAGGGGAGTTTGAGGGGCTAATTGATTTCGATAAAATCTATAATCCAAAGTGGTTAAATAAAACCTACAAAATGGACGATATTCAAGCAGAAATTAGACACGTTTTCACAAAAACAAAAACAGATTTTGACGTTATTAAAACACAATTCAACGATGAAAATATACAAAAACAAGTACAACAATACTACCTAAACAAAATAGATGATAGTAATGTATTAACATTATCAATATTGGAAGGTAACAAGATAATAGACCAAAACAAGAAATTAGAAGAATTAAAACAAAAAGAAACAGAAAATAAACAAAATGTAACAAATAGTACACAAAATGTAGAAAATGAAACACAAAAAATAACAGATAGTACACAAAATGAAACACAAAACGAAAATTTAAAACAATTAGATTTCAGAGTTTTTGTTACACAGGAACAAATGCAAAAGTTAAAAGAGTTTTTAATAACAAATAATATTAAATATGGTCCAGTACCAAAGAATTAGGAGGGAAAAATGGACGAAATCAAAGATTTTATTGTTAATAATTTAGAAAATATTATGAATAAAAAATCTGGAAGAATTGACTATACAACAGAAAATAAAACAAAGATAAAAATATATAAGTGCGGAAACGCAGTTACAAGGATAGATATTGTTAGGGAGGAAAAATAGTATGGTAAATAATAGTTTAGTTAAGAATGAAGAAGACGCAATAATTTTAAATGACCAAAATGGAGTGGAGCTTGCTATAGAAAAATTAGTAGCACGAAACAGCTCTTTATTACCTAAAAATATTGCAGTAGAAAGAATAAAAAATAGTGCAGGATTTTATATTGTAAATCGTGAAGATTTAATGTCATTAAATAAAAATGCAAAATTACAAATGATTTATGGAGTTGCGAAAGAAGCTATGGTCGGATTAGAAGCGGGAACAGATTTCGATATAGTACCATTTAAAGGAAAACCAGTAATAACAAGAAAAAAAGAGGGGTGGTTTAAAATTATAGATATTATAAAACCAGCCGAAATAATGAGATTTACTTCTAACGTTATCTTCAAAGATGATGAGTATTCATTTGATCCTGTAAAGGAAGAGCTAAAACATATAAAGAAAAAAGATAGTAACAATTATGAAGACATAGAAGGGGCATATTGTTATATCAAATTTGCAAATGGATTTGAAAAGACAATTTTTATGAGTAAAACAGAAATTGATACTATTAAAAAAGTTTCTCCGAGTGCTAATACACAATATAGTCCTTGGGCTACAATGCCAGTTAAGATGGTAAAAACAAAAGTAGTAAAAGAAATGGCAAAAGAATTATTTACATTATTTAGTAGCAAAGTTAATTATGTGTTAGCTCAAGCTATAGATAGTGACGAAACAGCAGTAGAAAAAATTGACGATAGAGGAAATATAAAAAATGATATGTTGATATATTCTGATGATTATACAACGTCAACAGATTTAAGTGAGAATAAAAAAACAATCACCAAAAATAACAAGACAACAAATAATGTTGCCAAAGACAAAAAAGAGGCTAAAAACGAATTTCAGAATAATATTCCAGATGAAATTGAAACAGATCCAGACGATTTTAGCACAGATGAGTTTTTTAGCTAAATATTAGGGGACAAGTTCCCCTAATATCTCATATAGGGAGGAATGCAAAAGATGAGTGATAACGGATGGATAAGTTTATACAGGAAGTTTACTGACTGGGAATGGTACACAGATGCAAATACAATGAGAGTATTTTTACATTTATTACTAAAAGCAAACCACAAAGAGGGTCATTGGCAAGGGAAAGTTATAAATAAAGGCGAACTAATAACATCATTGGACCATCTGTCAAAAGATTTAAAGTTAACACCACAACAAGTAAGAACGGCTCTAGAAAAATTGAAAAAGACAAATGAAATAACAACCAAAGCAACAAACAAATACACTCTTGTATCTATTGTAAAATATAGCGTTTACCAAGATAAAGAAGAAAAAAACAACAAACAAAATAACAATCAAATAACAAACGAACAACAAACAAATAACAATCAAATAACAACAAACAATAAGAATAATAATAACAATAATATTTATTATTATTTATTAAATAAATATAAAAGCAACGATTTTCCACCTAGTACATCAATCATCCAAGACGTTCGTAAAGATCCCGATTATTTACTACTAGATAACGACGATAGAATTAGTTTGGAGCTGGAATTGATGTTATGAATAAATATAGAAATATCAAGACAATTAAAGTGAGGTGGTTATAGATGGACATAAAGAAACAACGGATTTGTTGTAAAAATAGAAGGTAAATGTCTTACACCAAATAATATTATTGAATTATGGAAATTTGGCTACTCACTAGATGGAATTTGCAAGAAATATGCAAAAGACAATAAAATACAAATTTCAAAAGCAAGGTCGATTGTAGGAGACATTTTATATAGATATGCACTAGATAATTCTAAGAAAAGGGTAGGTGTAAACAAATGAAAAATATATTAAAGATAATTATTGCACTATCAATTATGATAGCTGGAATGTATGGAGCGGGCTGGTTTATCTTACAAGTGATTAAAATGTGTTTGGAGGTTGGTGATTAGAATGGGAGATTTTGAAGAGATAATAAAAAAACACGAGGAACTTCAAGGAGTTTTTCAAAAATCAGCAAATATAACAGGAGCAATAATTGCTCTGATGAAAAAAGCTAAAGAACTCGAAGATGAAGGAAAGGGCGATAGTGAAGAATCCAAAAAAATTCTCAAAAGGATAGAGGATAAAACGGACGAATTTGCAGTACAGATGATAAAGATAGCCAAATTAGCACAATAGAGGAGGATTTTGCTATGGAGATTAAAGTAGGCGAGTATGTTAGGACGTACGATGGAGATATTTTTAGAATTACAGGAAAACAACGATACAAAGATTTAATCATATACACTACAAATACATTCTGTAAATATACTGAAATTGTTATGAATGAAATTGTAAAAATACATAGCAAGAAACAAAAAGATTTAATTTGCGAAGGTGATGTTGTTCTTTGCTCAATAAATAATAGCAAACCTCAAATTGAACAAATAATCATATGGGAAGAAATACAACAAGATAAACCTATGCTAGGAACAAGAGCAGGAATTATGCTGGACGAATTAACAATCTTGAAAATATTAACTAAAGAGCAATTTCAACAGAATTGCTGGAATATGGAGGTTTAATAAAATGAATAATAGAAGTGAAGAAATAGTTGATTGCACAAAAAATGTAAATATAGCACCCTGTACATACCTAAAAAAAGAAGATTTTATAAATATGATTCAAAACCTTAAATTTACACATATAGAAAATGCAAGTATTAAATTTATTACTGCATTCAAATTTGATGCTAACGAGGATAAAGTTTATCCAAAGGGATTTGATATTAAAATTGATTGAGGTGATTAAATGGATAAAGAATTTAGTTTTGACTTAAAAGAAAATCAAAGTGAAAATTTAGCAAAACTATTTATGTTGGACGAATTAGAAAAAATACATAAAAGATTTGAAAATGGAACAGAAACAATTGATGATATTATAAACCATTGCACGAATTATCTCATAGGTTTTTCAGATAGACCAGAGTTAAATGTAGTTGAAAAGAAGTATTTTGATAGGTTAGTTAACTATGTAAAAGACCTACAGCAAGAAATTGAAAATTGGAAATTTACAGACAAATATGTAAAGGATAATTATATTTACAAAGAAGATTTAGAAAAAATATTAAACAAACATAAAAAAACACCATTGGAACAAGGTTACTTGTTTTACATAGATATTAAAAAGTTATTAGAGGAAAAATAAAATGGAAGACTTGATTAAATCATTAAATATTCAACAGCTTAACTATGTTCACATAGAATTTATTGATAAGAATGGAGAACTAAAAACAATAAAATTAGAACATAATGAAAACAATTTTTGAAAGAGAGGTAGAAGATGACTAAAGAAGAAAGAAAAGCTATTAAAGTATTAGTAGACTTGGGACAAAGTTTTCAAACTGCTGATAGGGATCCTGAATATATAGTAAAGTATACTTTAAAAAGCGGTCACACATATTCGGGACAAGCAATAAGCGAAATAATAATGCGTATATTAAATCTAATAAAGAAACAAGAAAAAGAAAATACCGATTTTAAAGACATAATAAGAGAAAAATTAAACAAAATTAAAACAGACAAAAATTACCCTAAATTTGCAGACTATGAGTGGTCAAATATAGAACATGAACTGTTTTGGAAAGCAGATGTTTTGGAAGAGTTATTGGAAGAGTTATTGGAGGAACACAAATGATAGAAATAATCGTAAAAGGAAATTATCAAGAAAGTAAACCAAAGTACAGAAAAAAATGCGGTACTTGTAAAACGATATTTACGTACCAAAAAAGTGATAGAGAAATATGGGGATATACTGCAGATGATTGGCACTATGGTGTAAAATGCCCTGTATGTAGCAGAGTATTACTTACTTCAATATTTGACAGAAGGGAGAAAAACAAATGATATATGCTGTATTTGATGCCATCCTTGGCTGGCTAAAAAGACCACCACTACTATGGAATGCTACAGATTTTATTATGTGTATTTGTTGCATAGTATTATTGCTTTTAGCAGTATCAGAATTAAAAAAGAAGAGAAGATATAAGTTTTTCGTTAGTTATACATATAACGTAGGAGAGTTTGACACGCATGAGTTTGAAACCAATTTTAAGCCAAGATGTGGCAAAGAAATTAAAGAAATGGAGAGAGCCATCGAAAAACAAACTGGAAGAAATAAAGTAGTAATTTTATTTATAAGTGAACTTTTTTGAAACAACACGATAAAACTTTTTTGAAAGGTGGGAAAGTTAAGAATGACAAAAGATGAACTAATTTGTAGATTAAAAAATCATAAAAAAAATATTTCTAGCAAAGAGCTAAAAGAGCGTAGATTAAATAAACTTATATTCCAATTAGATAAGCTAAAGAATGCAGCACCAGAGGCACCAATCTCATCTGCTCCAGGAATAAACAACGACATAAGAAGTAAAAACAAAATTAGTAATAAAGTTGAAAATGCCGTTGTTAACAAGCTGACAGAGATTGAAGAGCTAAAAAATGAAATCTTTGACTTAAAAATGGAAATACAAAAGTTAGATGACAATATAGAAGATGTGAGAATACGTTTAAATGCACTTAACTATAAAGAACGTAAATTTATAGAGGAATACTATTTTAATGGTCGTACGTTTGAGGAAATAGGAAATAAAGTATATTATGAATTATACAATCAAACTAGGGATTCAAAAACCATAAAAACAATAATACGAAATGCAAGAAACAAGATGTTAAAGTTATAAATAAAAAAGAGCACCGCAAGGTGTTCTTTTTTGCTTATAACACTTTTTTGCACCTTTTTTGTACCCTTTTTCAACCCTTTTTGGGCTTTTCTTTAAAAAACAACTAAGTTATAATTAAGCTAGTTTAATTGACGATGCTAGATAGTTAATGAACGGTTGGAATGTTGTTGTGTATTTCGTCTGTTATAAATATTATAGATTGAGAATAAAGAAGTAGGTTATCTAGCGACCTGCTTCTTTTTGTATATGGAGGTAATATGGGTCAAAGAATTAGTCAAAAAGAAATGTTTGATAAATATAAACAATATGTATGTCCTATCTGCAAAAATAAACAAAAAGAGGATTCTTGCGATATTAGAATTACAGCTAGTGGAGATGCTAGATGTTGTAATTTCGCAAGAATAGAAAGAAACGAGCAAATATGAATATTGCAAGATGTATGTTAAGAAAATGTGAAAATTGCAGATATGAGCATAGTTGTTTTAGAAAGGATGTTGAAGAAAATGAATATAGTATACAAAAAAAGAACGGAACTAATTCCGTACGAAAAGAATCCAAGGAAGAACGAAGAAGCGGCAAAGTATGTCGCTAAATCAATAAACGATTTTGGATTTTTAGTACCAATATTGATTACAAAAGATAATATCGTTGTGGCTGGCCATACAAGACTAAAGGCGGCAGAAATAAATAATATAGATGAAGTACCTTGTATTATTGCTGATGGTTTATCAGAGGAAAAAATAAATGCGTTTAGGCTGATTGATAATAAATCAAGTGAAATTGCTGAATGGGATAACGAATTATTAAAAGCAGAGGTACAGGATCTATTAGACTCAATTCCAGATTTAAAAGAATACAATTTTAATATTGAGGATTTTATCAACGATGATATTTTTGAGGATATAAATGACAATGGGTATGCAGATACAACAAGGTTTGAACACAAATTAAAAATTGATAGGCAAGAAATTGTAATGACCGAAGAAGAATACAAGAAGATAATTGATTTATTTAATAAATATGTCAATGAGAATGGTGTTTCTTTTGGATTTGTGAATTATTTGGTAGGTGGTTTTAATGGTTGAATATGTTGATATTGATACTATAAAACCTGCACCATATAACCCTAGAAGAATTGAACAGCAACAGATTGAACAATTAAAAAAATCATTCAATGAAATAGGTTTTATATTGCCGGTACTTGTTAATAGAAAGAATAACGTTATCATTGCAGGCCATCAAAGAACAAAAACAGCAAAGCTATGTGGGATAAATAAAATCCCTGTTATGTATGTTGATAAAATTGTATTGGGCGATGAAATAAAGTTCAACCAATTACATAATGGAATTGATAAAACATTAAATAATTCACAAACACTATTAAAAGATTATGAAAAAGAAACATTTATCGAGATAGATAATGCTGACTTTTCAAACGAAAATGCTTTTGCAACTATTGTAAATGAGATATGCAAACTAATACTAAAATATGGTAATGTTTTAAGCTGTGTTGTATGCAAAAATAAAGTTATTTATGGTTGTGAGTATGTTAAAGCCTGTAAAATGTTAAATTTAAAAGTAAATTCCTACATATTGCCAGAGGACAAGTTTGAAAAAGTAGTTTATTACTTAAATCTACAATATGGAAAATACTATTATGGAGACATTGAGAGAAAGACTTATGTTCAAGGTTTGGCTCAATTAAATCGTAGCGTAGAAAAGAGAGAAGATATTAAACAAAATAAAAGCACTCTATACACATATTTAGTTTTACCTTATTTAGAAAAGTTAAAAGAGGATATTTCTATTCTTGATTTTGGATGTGGTAAAGGAGCTTATATAAACTCACTTGCAAAGAAATATAAATATGCTCTAGGTTTAGAATTTTACAACAATAATGGTAAGGCCATTAACATTAGTAAAGGCAATAAACAAATTGACGATTTAATAAATTACATAGGTAAAAAACAATATTTTGATGTGGTTGTATGTGATAGTGTTCTCAATAGTGTAGATAGTTTAGAAGCGGAAGAAAGTGTAATAACGTGCTTGAATCTGTTTACAAATGATAGATTATTTATTTCTGGAAGAACAACAGAAGGGTGCAAAATATGGGAGTCTAAAAATGGAAATGCAATAAAAAACAGATTAACTTTTTTAGATGATCATAATTTCACATCGACATATAGAGAAGGTCAATGGTACTTTCAACATTTTCATAATAAAGATGAAATGATAAAAGAGCTACAAGAAAAAGGTTTTGAGATGATAAATGTATGTTGGAATAAATATGGTACTACATTTCAAATTGAGGCTAAAAAAGTAAAACAATTAAGTGATGAGCAATATATAAAAGCTCTAGATTTTGAATTTAACCTACCATTACCAAATAACAAAACATACAACAGAAATTTAGATATAAAAAAGGTTTTGAAATTGAGTTAGAAACGAGGTGGGTGGTATGAAGTGAATGAGAAAGACGAAAAAAAGCTAAAAAAAGACTATAAAAAAGGACTAACATATAAAGAGCTATGTAAAAAGTATGATATTACCCACAACAAATTGATTGTTTTCATACGAAAAAATAAACTAACACGCAATAAATCTGAAAACGCAAAAGGAAACAAAAATGCAACAGGAAACAAAGGTGGCGCACCACCTAAAAACAAAAATGCTGTTGTTACTGGAGCATACGAAACAATAATTGAAAGTCTTTTCGATGAAAACGAAAAAGTTATTTACAATACAAATCAAGAAAAAATTGACATTAAGAAAAAAATACAACAGGAAATTGCAATTCTTGAGATTAGAGAAAAAAGAATATTAGAGCGAATTAACGAAAAGAAAAAGGCAAAAGAAATGTCTGTTTCTAGTATGAGCTCTAGCAAAAATAGTTATCACTATGGCAGTACAGCTGTAAGCCCCACAAATTCCACTAATACCACATTGGAACCAACTATAAATGTAATTCAAAGATTAGAAGAGGCATTGACTAAAGTACAAGAAACAAAACGAAGATACATTGAAACCTTTGCTAAACTTCCAAATGACGATGAGGACGATGAGGAAGATAATTCATTTATAGATGCTTTAAAAGGTATAACAAAGGATATATGGGATGAAGAAGAATAAGGGAAAATTCAAGTGGCAACCATTCTCAAAAAAGCAACTTAAAATAATGAGTTGGTGGACACCTGGTAGTCCTTATGCTGATTATGATGGAATTATAGCAGATGGTGCTGTTAGAAGCGGTAAAACTATAGCAATGGCTCCAAGTTTCATAATGTGGGCAATGGATAATTTTGACGAGTGTGATTTTGCAATATGTGGTAAAACTATAGGTTCTTTAAATAGAAATGTTATAAATACATTAAAAAAACAATTACGCTCTTTAAAATACAAATATGAACACAAACGTAGTGATAATGTAATAATTGTAAAGAAAAATGGAAAAGTTAATAGCTTTTATTTGTTTGGTGGAAAAGATGAAAGTTCACAGGATCTAATACAACGGAATGACACTTGCAGGAATACTTTTCGACGAAGTTGTATTGATGCCAGAGTCATTTGTAACACAAGGTCTTGCAAGACTTAGTGTGGAAGGTGCAAAATTCTGGTTTAACTGCAATCCTAGTAACCCAAATCATTATTTCAAAAAAGAATTTGTTGATAAAGCAAAAGAAAAACATATACTTTATTTACATTTTACACAAGAGGACAACCTAACATTATCAGAAAAGAAAAAAGAGCAATACAGAAGAATGTTCAAAGGTGTTTTCTTCAAAAGAAATATACTTGGTTTATGGGTTGCTGCAGAAGGTTTAATATTCCCACAAATTGCAGAAGACCATCTTCCATACCTTACAAAAGAAGTCCAGTTCAATTCATTTATTACTATCGGAATTGACTGGGGAGGAAATAAGTCTGCACATAGTATATGTGCAACAAAAGTCGATAGAAATTATAAGGTTGTTCAGGTACTTAAGTCGGATAAGATGAAAGCTACAGGAACAAATACAAAGCAAGTCTTTAGATGGATAATAAACTTTATTAAAGAGATACAGGACAAATATGGTACTGTGTCTTTTCTTTTTGCAGATAGTGCAGAGCAAGTATTAAATCGTTCTCTAGAGGCGGAATTACAAAATAATAATATCAATTTAATAGTACAAGATAGCTTAAAAATAGAAATCAAAAACAGAATTGAATTGATAAATAGGTTGTTGAATTTATTACGTCTAAACTTCATTGAAGGACAGACGGACACAATAATAGAGGCATTACAAACGGCCTTATTCGACGAAACAGCAAAAGAAGACAGGTGGATTGATGATGGAGAAACATCTGATATTGACTCATTAGACTCTTTCTGGTATTCGTTCGAAAATTGGTACGAAGAAATTGCCTATATAGGAGAGGTTGCATAAGATGAATAATAGTATAATATTAAATTATTTACAGCAAAAAGGATATAATACTGTCTCAACAGATTACTACAATTTCATAGAAAAATGGGAAAATTGGTGGAAAAATACGGTTAAAGCTCATAAGTACCATGATTCTTCTGGCAAAGAAAGAACAATGCATACAATGGGAATGGCAAAAAGATTATCAGAAGACTGGGCAAGTATAGTTTTGTCAGAGCGTGATGAAATTAAATCAATAGCCAAAAATAAGACTCAGACAGCAAAGAATAATAAGTACCTTGAAAAGACAGCAGAAGAATTAAATTTATATGATGAATTGCATGAAGCAGTTGAAAAATCAGCAGCGATGGGAACGGCAGGTGCAGTTCTTAGAGTAACGCACGTGAAATTAGAGAACAATAAAATAGTTCCAACAAAAAGAACTAAAAAAGACATAATTTATTTATATGCTAGTCAAATTGTTCCATTAAAAGTCGAGCATGGAAAGATAATAGATGTTGCTTTTGTAAGTGAAAATATAGTAAAAGGAAAAAAAGAGTACTATATTGAAAGACACGAAAAAGTTTGGGATGAAAAGTTAGAGATAGATAAATATGTAATAAAAAATACATATTTGAATGAAGATGGAAATGAGATTGTTAAAAAGGGAATATTGAAAAGTTACTCTTTTAATAGTGATATTCCTCTATTTTCAATATGTAAGACACCTATTGCTAATCCACTAGAAATAGATTACAAAACAAACGGCATGGGTTATTCAATGTATGGTAATGCAGAAGACCAGTTATTTGCTTGCGATATAACATATCATAATTTTGTGATGGATTTTTTCTTAGGTGGTAAAAAAATGTTCTATAATAAAAAAATTGTTGGTAAAAAAACAAAAATTGTTGATAACAAAGAGGTTACAGAAGATGTCTACCCAGACGATATAATGAGGCAACAGTGGGCTACTTATGGAGATGAACAAGCAAATTTTAAAGATGAACCAGTAATTACAGAATATAATCCAGATTTAAGAGTCGAGGAAGATACAAAAGGAATACAGTTTTGTTTAGATTTATTATCATTTAAAGCTGGACTTGGAATGAAATATTACCAATTCAATGCGAACGGAACTATTACAGCAACGCAATATGTTGGAGATAGACAAGATCTTGTTAAAAATGCAAAAAAGTATCGTAAGAATGTAAATAGATTTGTAGCAAACATATGCAAAGGTTTATTGTTATTAGGTAGAGTATTATTTAATGAACAAGTCACAGAGGACTGCGACATAGAGGTTATAGACCAGGATGGATTTCTTGTTGATACAGAAACTGCCAAAGAAGAATTCAGAAAGGATATAGCACAAGGTATAAGACAGCCTTGGGAATATCGTGTTAAATTCCTTGGAGAGGACGAAGAAACAGCAAAGAAAATGGTTGCAGGAGAAGATATAGAAGACATCGAAGAAGAGGAAGACGAAGATGAAAAAGATAACAAAAATTCAAAGAAAAAGCAATTAAAAGAAAATGAAAAAGAGGAATAATATATGCTTGAAGCGGATTATTTAGATTTAATTGAATTTAATGATGTTGTAGATATATACACACAATTAAATATTGATATTACAGAAGATATAATAAGACGTGTTCAATCAATGGGAGATATATCACAAGCAACAAAAAATCAAATAAAGATTTTAGTACAAACCAATGGACAAGAAATATTTAACGAAACTCTGATTAAATGTAGTAGTTTAAATAATGAAACGAAACAAGCCCTGATGGATGTTTACAAAGATATGGCAAAGGAAGATATACAAACGTATAAAGAATTGTACAAGTATAGAAATAAACCATTTAAGTTATCTGCTACACAATATCGTATATTAAATACAGGATTAAAAAGGACAGATAGAACATTAAAAAATTTTACAAATACAATAGCTTTTAATAGTCAACAGATATACAAAAATGCTGTAGATGAAGCATATCAACAAGTAATATCTGGAGCTTTTGATTATACTACAGCAATAAATAAAACTTGTCAAAAGCTTGCTGATAGTGGTGTTACATTAAAAGATAAAGCAGGAAGAAAAGTACAGCTTGAAGTTGCTGTTAGAAGAAATGTATTAACAGGAATACGACAAACTGCAGATGAAATAAATAGAGATATTGAAGATGAGTTAGGTTGTGATGGATATGAGGTATCAGCACACAACGGAGCAAGGCCAAGCCACGCAGAGCAACAAGGAAAACAATTCGCCAAAAATAAAAGCGATGCTAAAAAGTTCGGTGTTGGATATTGGGGAGATGTTGAAGATTTGTGGAAAGAATACAACTGTCATCACACATATACAGGAATAATATTAGGTGTATCACAGCCAAGATTTACAAATAAGCAATTAAATAATTTTAAGAATGCTAAAGTAAAATTGAATGGAGAATCAGTTCCATTATACGAGGCAAAGCAAAAACAAAGGGCTTGTGAAAATACGATAAGACACAAGAAAAGAGCAATACAGATACTAGAGCAAACAGGACAAGATACAACAGAGGCTAAAATACAACTTAAAAATGCACAAAAGAAATTAACAGCATTGTGCAAAGAAACTGGACTTGAAAAAGATTATTCAAGGACCAAAGTTACGAAGTAAAGGAGAGAAACAATGGATAATCAAAAATTTATAGACAAGTGTAAGGAATTAGTAAGAGATTATACAATGAAAAATTTAGACAAATCGGCAGAAATTCCAAAGTTTGATATATATGTAGTATGGAGTGTAAAAAATCTTCAAAATAACAAAGCATTACTTGCTACATCA
>AUXO014635060.1_pt1 | contig 19808 bp, 18 predicted proteins | sample 768731 | NCBI WGS metagenome assembly AUXO01 (sample SAMN02715735, study PRJNA202380) | gut metagenome | biome: sheep rumen | host: Ovis aries | place: New Zealand: Palmerston North
AACATCCCTCATTCTAATAATTAACAATTTCTAATTTTTACTCCAATCAATCATAAAGAAAAAAATAAAGGAACACTGCCTGGCTAAAAAACAAGGAGTGTCCCTATATCCCTAAAAGAGGGAAGGAAAGAACGTCCCTAAATCCCTCTTAAAAGTTGTTCTCGACATTTATTTTCATATTCATCATTTAGAGGTTTTAAATCAATTTTTTCATTATACTTTCTTTCTAAGCAATATTCTATTATATAATCAGTTAATTTAGGATTTTTTGAAAGTAGTGGACCGATGTAAATAAGTAGCAATTACGTTTTTTGTAAAAAATCCTTCTTTTGTGTCACCAAAACTATTACCATAACCAGATAAAACTTCGCCAAAAGGTGTTTCTACATTGAATGTTTGTCCACCATGATTTTCAAAACCTAGTACTTTATATTCTTTTCCGTTTAAATTTGTAGATATAATGGTATTTCCAATACATCTTTTTGTTCTATCTTCAATTGCTTCAGTATAGTATGGAAATATTTCTAATCCTGGTATTATATTTCCTTCAACACCTTTATAATATTTTCCAAATAATTGATATGAGCCACAAATTAATAAGAAAAACACACCTGATTCAACAGCTTGTTTTATATTATCTTTATATTTTATTAAATCTTCTGCTAATATTCCTTGTTCTTGGTCAGCACCTCCACCAGAAAATACTAAATCAAAATCAGAAAAGTTAGGAATGTCATCTCCTATAGAGTAAGGAACAACAGTTGATTTTATTCCACGTTTTTCTAGTCTATATTTTAATACTTGTATATTTCCATAATCTCCATATAGTTCTAATATATCTGGGTATAGGTATAATATTTTTAATTCTTTTTCCATAATTATATCTCCTTATAATACAAAAATTATAAACCAAGTGCTTTTCTAGTTGGTTGTAATGCAGTATAATTTGCAATTATATATTTTTTTGTCTTAGTTTTATATAATGAATTTATTGCATCATTTAAATTTAAATAAGGTTCTATTTTATTTTCATCAAAGTCAGATGTTTTTATTCTAATTGCAATATCATAAGGTCTTTTACCAGATGTGATAATTCTTGAAACATTATTTAAATTATCAAAATTAATATCCCAAATCCAAGAAACATCAAGTCCATCAGCCATATTGTCATTTAAAACGAATAATAATTCCTTTTCTTCATTGTCTTCATTTAAAGATCTTAAACTTACATTACATCCTGTAGGATTTTTAGCAAGATTTATAATTGTTTCTACACCTTGTATTTCAACTTTTTCTGATCTACCATTATTTAAAACGAATTCTGAAAAGGCTTTTTTTATTGAATTAGTATCAATATTATATAAACTAACACATGATAAAACAGCTAGAAAATTATATATATGATAGATACTGTTAAACTTAATTTTATATGTTACATCATTTACTTTAAATGTTTGATTGGTTAAATCAATATTTGTTGCAAACTTATAAATTTTATTATCACCATAATTACAAGTTGGACATTTGTATTTTCCTATATGTGAATATTGATAATATTCATATTCTAATCTGCTATTACAAAATGGACAGAATTTACCTTCTCCAGCTTCTTTCATGTTTTCTGTTGCATTTTGATATTTATCAACACTAAAATAATAAATATTTTTGTTATCAGGATTAGCCATTCCAAGTCTTGCAACATTAGGATCGTCATTATTTAATACTAAATTTCCAGTATAAGTTTTTAAAAATTCATTTATTTTTAAAATTAAAGATTCAACTTCTCCATTTCTATCTAATTGATCCCTAAAGAAATCAAGAATTACTAATGTATCTAATCTTAAATCTTTAAAAACAACGGGAACATAACCCTCGTCAACTTCAAATACTAAATAATCTGCCTTGATTTTTCCAGTTAAAGTACAGTTTTTTAAAATTGTCGAAAGTATACCTGTTTCCATATTGTTACCTTCTATATTGCTAACAACGTGTTTTCCTGCAGTTTGAAAAGTAAATCCAATTGCATTATTTGTCATTGTTTTTCCATTTGTTGCAGTAACAGCGATAACAGGACAATTTATTTTAAAATATTTAAAAATATTAGGATTCCAATCATAAGCAATTTTTCCTAAAATATTACCACCGTTTTTACCTAGTATTTTCAAGACAAAATGTATTATTTTCATAATTAATATAATAAAAAAATTTTTCATATTTTTCACCAAGTTTCTATAAAATTAAATTTATTATATCACATGCAAAAGATAAGAACAATAATTTGAAAAATAAATATTATAAAATTTAAAAAAAATCAAAAATATGTTTGACATTTTTTTGTTTGTATGATATTATGTTTGCAAATAAAAAAATAGGAGTGATAAAAAATGGCCACAAGAAAAAAACCAGAATTAAATAAAAGGGAAAAAGCAATATTAAGATTTATTGAAAAGCAAATAATGACACAAGGATATCCACCATCAGTTAGAGAAATAGGAAAGGCAGTAGGGTTAAGCTCAACTGCTACAGTACATGGATATTTAGCTAAATTAGAAGACAAAGGATATATCAAAAAACAAGATAAAAAAGGTAGAACTTTAAGATTATTAAAAGGTGGTTCAGGAGAAGTAAAGAAAACTTCAAGTAAAGATTTTTACACACAAAAAGAATTAGTAGAAGTACCTATTATAGGTAAGATTACAGCAGGAGAGCCAATATTAGCTGTTGAAAATGTAACAGATACTTTCCCAATTCCAATTGACTTTGTTGGAAATTCAGAAAGCTTTATGCTAACTGTTAGAGGAGAAAGTATGATTGAAGCTGGAATTCTTGATGGAGATTATATATTAATAAAAAGACAAAATACTGCAAACAATGGAGAAATCGTAGTTGCATTAATTGGTGAAGAAGCAACAGTTAAAACATTTTATAAAGAAAAAGACCATATTAGATTACAGCCAGAAAACAGTACAATGGATCCAATAATAGTACCAACTTGCGAAATTTTAGGAAAAGTATCGGGAGTATTTAGAAAAATGTAGTTTTTCTATAAATTATAAAAAAAACATTTACAAAAAGTGCCTTATTAAGTATAATAATAAGGTACTTTTATTATTCGAAGAAAGATTGAATAATAAAATAGAAGGAGGAATTATGTTAAAAATCATAAGTAATTTAAAATATACATTTTGGTCAGTAGTTGTAATTGTAATTTTGTTATGTGTGCAAGCTACAATAGATTTAGCTTTGCCAGAATATACATCTAAAATAGTAAATGTGGGTATACAAGCTGGTGGAATAGAAAGTAGTGTGCCAAGCATTATTTCTAAAGATGATATGGAAGAAATACTTCAATTCACAGATAAAGATGATGAAGTTTTAAATAATTATTCTTTAATAGAAGATAATAAAACTGAATATCAAGAAAAAATTGTAAACCAATATTTAGGTAAAGATAATAAAATTGAGCCTAATACAATTTATGTATTAAATCAAATTGATGAAGATAAATTAAACGAATTATCTTCTATTTTAGTAGCTCCTTTAATAAAGTTTCCTAATTTAAAAAATAAAGAGTTTATCAATATGCCAGAACAAGAAAAAGAGCCAATACTTGCTCAATTAACAGATAGGATAAATGAAATGTCAGACTCTATTAAAGAGCAAACAGCGGTAAGTAGTATAAAGTTAATTTACAAAGATTTAGGTATAGATACAGATAAATTGCAAAATAACTACATTTTAAAATCTGGTCTTCAAATGCTAGGTATTGCATTAATTGCAATGGTATGTGCTATTTCTGTTATGCTATTATCTGCAAAAGTTGGTGCTAAATTAGGTAGATTACTTAGAGAAAAAGTATTTAAAAAAGTTGTTAGTTTTTCAACTAAAGAATTAAGAGAGTTTTCAACAGCATCACTAATTACAAGAAGCACAAATGATATTTCACAAATTCAACAAATGGTTAGTATGATGTTTAGAGTAATAGTTTATGCACCTGTAATTGGAATTGGTGGATTTATTAAAGTTTTAACAAATAATGATAATTCTATGGCTTGGATTATAGGGGTTGGTTTGTTAGCAATTTTATTTGTTGTAGGTACTTTATTTATAATAGCAATGCCAAAATTTAAAAAGTTACAAGATTTAACAGATAGGCTAAACTTAGTATCTAGAGAAATTTTAACAGGTCTTCCAGTTATAAGAGCTTTTAATAAAGAAAAAAGTGAAGAAGCAAGATTTGAAGTTGCAAATAATGATTTAAAGAAAACAAATATATTTGTAAATAAAACAATGTCTATAATGATGCCAATGATGATGTTTATAATGAATGGTATGGGTATTTTAGTTATATGGGTCGGAGGACATAGTGTTGACCAAGGACTTGTACAAGTTGGAGATATGATGGCATTTATTCAATATATGATGCAAATTGTAACAGCATTTTTAATGATTTCAATGATATCAATTGCACTTCCAAGAGCATCAATTTCAAGTAGTAGAATAAATGAAGTTCTAGAAACAGAGCCAGACATAAAAGATAAGAAAGAAACATTAGAATTTGATGTAAATAAAAAGGGATTAGTAGAATTTAAAAATGTAAGTTTCAAATATCCAGATGCAGAAACAGAAATATTAGAGGATATAAACTTTATAGCTGAGCCAGGAAAAACAACAGCAATCATTGGAAGTACAGGAAGTGGAAAGTCAACTATTGTTAATTTATTACCAAGATTTTATGATGTTACAAATGGTGAAATTCTAATAGATGGTGTAAATATACAAGATGTATCTCAAAAAAAATTGAGAGATATTATAGGGTTTGTGCCACAAAGGGGAATATTGTTTTCAGGAACAATAGAATCAAACATAAAATATGCAGATGAAAATATCTCTGATGAAAAAATGATAGAAGCAGCAAAAATAGCGCAAGCTACAGAATTTATTGAAAAAATGGAAGAAAAATATAAATCTCCAATTTCACAAGGTGGAACAAATGTATCTGGAGGTCAAAAACAACGTATATCTATTGCAAGGGCAATTGCAAAAGATCCAGAAATATTTGTATTTGATGATAGTTTTTCAGCATTAGATTTTAAAACAGATAGCAATTTAAGGGAAGCTTTAAAAGAAAAAACTCAAAATAAAACAGTTATAATTGTAGCACAAAGAATAAGTACAATTTTAAATGCTGACCAGATAATAGTACTAGATGAAGGAAAAATAGTAGGAATTGGAACACATGAAACATTGATGAAAAATAATGAAACATATAGACAAATTGCACTATCACAGCTTTCAGAAGAAGAAATGTCCCATAGAGATATGTCACCTAAAGGACATGGAGAGGAGGAATAATTATGCCAAGAAATATGGCCAGGCCAGGAAGAAAAGGTCTTACTACAGAAAGAGCAAAAAATTTTAAAGGAACTACTAAAAAACTTATTAATAATTATTTAGTTGACTATAGATTTAAACTTATAATTGTTTTTATATTTGCAATTGGAAGTACAATTTTTACAATTATAGGACCTAAAATACTTGGAAATGCCACAACAGAAATATTTAATGGATTAGTTTCAAAATTATCTGGTGGAAGTGGAATTGATTTTGACAAAATTGGACAAATTTTATTAATGTTACTTGGATTATATAGTGTAAGTGCCATTTTCTCTTTTGTACAAGGATTTACAATGACAGGAGTATCTCAAAAGCTTACATATAAATTAAGAAATGATATTGCTCAAAAAATAAACAAGCTACCTATGAAATATTTTGATACAAAAACACATGGAGAAATTTTATCTATTATTACAAATGATATTGATACATTGAACTCTAACTTAAACCAAAGTATAACACAAATAATAACCTCAATTTGTACAATAGTAGGAATATTAATAATGATGTTTTCTATAAGCTGGGAAATGACTCTAATATCTCTTGTTATTCTTCCAATATCAGGACTTATTGTAAAAACTATTGTAGGTAAATCTCAAAAATATTTTAAAAAACAGCAAGACTATTTAGCTACTGTGAATGGTCAAGTTGAAGAAATATATGGTGGTTTGAACATAGTAAAAGTATTTAATGGAGAGGAAAAAGCACAAAAGGAATTTGAAAAAGCAAATAGTGAATTATATCATTCTGGATGGAAATCTCAATTTTTATCTGGATTAATGTTTCCTGTAATGAATTTTATATCAAATGTTGGATATGTAGGTGTAGCTGTAGCAGGGGGATATTTAGCAATACAAGGTAAAATTACTGTTGGGAATATACAAAGTTTTATACAATATAATAAACAATTCACACATCCAATAAATCAAATTGCACAAATATCTGGAATGCTTCAAGCCATGATAGCTGCTGCAGAACGAATATTTGAATTTTTAGAACAACCAGAAGAAAGTGAAACACAAAAAGGTAAAATAGATATTTCTAATATAAAAGGAAATATAGAATTCAATAATGTCAAATTTGGATATGATGAAAATAATATAATAATAAATGACTTTAATGCACAAGTAAAAGAAGGTCAGAAAATAGCAATTGTTGGACCTACAGGAGCAGGAAAAACAACAATGGTAAAATTATTAATGAGATTTTATGATGTAAACTCAGGTGAAATAAAAGTAGATGGACACAATATAAAAGACTTTACACGCGGAGATTTAAGAAGACTATTTGGTATGGTTTTACAAGATACATGGCTATTTAGTGGAACAGTTAAAGACAATATAAAATATGGAAAAGAAAACGCAACAGAAGAAGAAGTTATTAATGCTGCAAAGGCAGCAAGAGTCCATCATTTTATAAAAACATTACCTAAAGGATATAAATCAGTATTAAACGAAGAATCTAGTAATGTGTCAGCAGGTCAAAAACAATTATTAACTATAGCAAGAGTAATATTAACAGACCCTAAAATATTAATATTAGATGAAGCAACAAGCTCAATAGATACAAGAACAGAAATAGAAATACAAAAAGCTATGGACACTCTTATGCAAGGAAGAACAAGCTTTATAATAGCACATAGACTTTCAACTATAAAAAATGCAGATTTAATATTAGTAATGAACCATGGAGATATAGTAGAACAAGGAAAACATGAAGAACTTCTTGCAAAAAACGGATTTTATGCAGGATTATACAATTCACAATTTGATGTTGAAAGTGATTAGATAATGTTATAAAATATAAAATAAGGGATATTATGATTAGATATATTGAAAAATCTTATAAAATTTGCTATAATATAGACATATTAGTAAGAATTGGAGAAATATTATGAGTAGATTAAAAACACTATTTAAATATGTCATGTGGTTAGTATTATTTATTGTTTTTTCAGAAATAATAATAAATATGGGATTAAATGCATCATATAAAAAAATGGATTCAAAAGAAAGTGATATACCTGGAATTGAAATAACAGAAGCTGAATCAACAAGAGTAAATGGAAAAGTAAAAGGAAGAATAGAAGACACATCTAAATTAGAAGGTAATTTAATCAAATTTGACTTATATAATGATAAAGATAATATCATAGGTACAAAATATGTTGAAATTGATAAAAATAACAAATCTCAAGATTTTTCGTTTTTCTTTGAAGCTGAAGGAGTAAAATATTTTAAAACCTCAATAGTAGACAAAATAGAAGGTTCACTAACAGATGGATTAGGAAAAATAAAATTTTTAGACCATGAATGGAGTAAAATTGAAATATTAACAGCACTAATTTTTACATACGGAATCTTTTTTTAAAAGTTGTCAATGGGGTCGGAGATAAATGGCAAGAGAAAAAACCACTCTTAAATTAAGAGTGGTTTTTTAGGTGTTTAGATGTTCTGGATAATGTATTCCATCGGCTTATGAAACAGGCGAATAAAATATGGAATTTTGTATCCTACACCAATGCAGGATCTTCCTTTCAAGTGCAGATCTAAGAAAGTTCTTGTAGGTTCCCATTTCAGGGATTCCATTACTTTATGTGCCATTAATTGGCCTCCAATCCTGGAAACAACTCCAGGTGTGCCAATGAAGACATTATATTCTTCGACCCGTATAATGTAGTCACATCCATTTACTCTAATGATTCTTTCTTCCATAATGTTCCTCCTTGTGGGCAATTGCCCAATAAAAATGTTAAAAGCTACAGATGAATCGGAGTATAAACGTTTCACCTACATTAATTATACCACAATTTACATAAAAAATCAAAAAATGTTCATTTTACTAAGAGCAACAATTTCAATTTATTTAGGAGTTACAAATAATGTTGAATTATTACTATAAATAACCATACCAGGTTTTGCACCATGGGGTTTTTTAACATATTTAACTTCACAGTAGTCAACAGGTACATTTGAAGAAAATTTAGCCTTACTATGTTTAGCAGTAATTTCAGCACATTTTATTAAAATATCTTTACTTGGTTCTTTTTTTGTATTAGACATATTTAATAAAAGTATAGCATGACTTCCATGAATTTCTTTTGTATGAAACCATAAATCTGATTTATGTGCATATTTTAAGGTTAAATAATCATTCTCTTTATTATTTCTTCCAACTAAAAGTGTATACCCATTAATCGAATATTTTAGAGGATTAAATGATACTTTTTTATTTCTTGTTAATGATGATTTTTTTACTTTTACGTTTTTCTTCTGCTTAAATTTATCAGTTTTATCCTTAAATATAACATTTTCGGAAATTTCATCAAATATTTCAGAAACATCTTCAACTGAGGTTGCCGCTTCTAATTCATAAACAATACTTTCTATATAATTTAATTCTTCAATAGTTTCCTTTTTTTGTATACTAACAACTTCTAAAGCATTTTTTAATTTGTTATATTTTTTAAAAAATTTTTTAGCATTAATATTTGGCGAATATTTATTATCTAAAGGAATAGTAATTAAATTATTATTATCATAATAATTTTCTAATTTAATTTCAGATAAATTATCTTTTTTGATTTTATATAAATTTGCAGTAATAAGTTCTCCATATAACCTATATTTATCCATATTAGTACATTCTGATAATTTGGTATCAATATTTTTAAGTCTTTTCTTATATTTTGATAAAGTAGATAATATAAGTTTAAGTACAGTATCTCTATATATTTTTAAATCTTCAGCACATTCTTTTTTATAATAAAAATCATCTATGAAAAAATTTAATGATAAGTTTTCTAAATAAGAAGAAGGTACTAAAAAATAATCATTATTATATATTTCAAATTTTAAATTTAAAGAATCTGTATTTGAAATTATGCTATTTAAATAATTGTAAATACTCTCTAAATCATTAATTAATAAATTTTCTTTAATAAAATTAATAAATTGTTTGCTAATACCATTATAAATATCGGAAATACAATCAATATTATTATTTGTTTTATTTTTAAATTCTTCAAAATTTAAACAATCTAAAAAATTAAGTTTTGAAACATTTGGATATTTATATCTAATATTTGGAATAATAATATGAGTACTATTTTCATTATTAATATGACGTAAACTATCAATAATAATATTTTCCTCATTAAGTAAGATTACATTACAATGTTTGCCCATCAATTCTATGACAAGTTTTTTAGAAACAATGTCATCAATATCATCAAACCCTTCAAATTCAATTGTTATAATTCTTTCCAAATTATTAGTAATAATATTTTTTATATGTAATCCAAGTAAATGTTTTCTTAAAACCATACAAAAATTAGGTGCAATTTTTGGATTTGGTTTAGGATGAGTAGTTAAGCTTATTCTATAATTATTAGAATTAGTGCATATATTTAAAGCATAATTATTTCCATTAAAATAAAAACCTAAAATTATATTATTAGAATTAGGTTGAAATATTTTATCAATTCTTGCTCCCAAAAGTTGCTGTAATTCAGAAGCAATAGCTTTTGTTACGATTCCATCAAAGGCCATTTCAATCACCTTAAATAGTATATCATAAATTTTATAAAAAATCTATTGCGAAAAATATTGTAAAAGTATATAATAAAGAAAAAAATGGAGGATAGATATGGAAAAAGATAAAATAAAGAAAATATACGAATTGATAAACAATATTCCTGTTACTGATAAAAACAAAGATAAGATAGATGAAATAAAAGAAAGTTTACTAAATGAAGAATATATGGAAGTACTAAAGAAAATAGAAGAATTAAATAATACACAAGAAGAGCCAGAAGAAATAATTGAAGAAGTTGAAGAAGATCAGGGTATATATCCAAAGAAGTTAAGTAATATAGAATTAGAACATATATATATGGGACTATTACTTACAGATCCTAAATTAATAGTAAAATATTATTTTGTATATGATTTATGCTATTTTGAGGATGAAGAAATTCTAAATGTATATAAAAGTGTATTATTTACAGAAGGTGGAAGATACACACCTGAAATAGCTAAGCAAAACTTTAATTTTGCAAAAGATTCAGAAAGAGTTTATCATTTTAAAAATGAATTAAAATCACAAGTTGAAAACAAAAATTATGATATGGAAAAAATATATTTAGAATTAAAAAAATTATTTGTATTAAGAAAAAATTATTTAGCCATACCTGTAAAAACCATTCAAGACAAAGTAGTTGAAATTACAGACTATCTTTTATATGATAAAATGTCTATAGAAGAAGTAGAAAGTGCTATTATTCAAATTAATGATACTGAGAAATTTAAAAGAGCAGTTTTAAATGAGCATTTAACTGACTTCTTAGAAATAGGTGAAAATAATTTAAGAAATGGATTAGAATTACCTTTTCCTATCCTTAATAGTGTATTCAAAGGAATAAGAAAGGGAGAAACTATGTCTATTGCAATGCCTTCAAATGCAGGTAAAAGTAGGCTTACAATGAATATTGCAGCACATACAGCATTAGTTCATAAAAAGAAAGTTTTAGTAATATCAAACGAAATGTCAGAAGAAAAAATGAAACTTTGTTTAATTACTACAATTATTAATAATCCAAAAATAAAAAAATTACATGGACAAGATGTAACCATAACAGAAGGTGAATTATTGGAATTTAAATTTAGACCAGATAATCCAAATGAAGTACAAGTTGATGAAAAAGGTTATGTTGTAAAAAATGAAGGTGAAAAACAAGGAGAATTTGTAAAAAGACTTTTAAAGGTTTCTTCTGATTTTAAAAAAGTTGTTGCAATAACAGATTGGGCAAGTAAAGAAATTAAAAATTCAATCTATTTTATAAATATTACAGACCATACAAATGATGAATTAAAAAAAGTTATAATGAATTATTATTATAAAGAACAAATTGAGTATGTTTTTTATGATACACTAAAAACAGATACAGCAAATATTGGTATAGGTGAAGAATTAAAGAAAACAGCAACAATACTATCAAACTTAGCACAAAATTTTAATTTATATATTTGTTCAACATTACAATTAGCAGAAAGTGATACATTACCAGTTAATTTAACTGTAAATGATTTGGCAGTTAGTAGAACAGTTAAAGAAGTATTAGATACTTTAACTTTAATGAAACAGATACATAGAGATACTTTAAAAAATTATGAATATTCTTTAAAAGAAGTTGATACTGAATATTTTCCACTTAAAAAATATGATGATCCTGATGTTAGATATTATGCATGTGTTGTAGATAAAAACAGAGCAGGAGCAAAGCCAACATTAGTATTTAGACTTAATTTAGCTTATAATGTCTGGGATGAACTAGGTTATTTAAGATTAAAACAGGGAGAATAATAAATGATATATACAAATGATATGATAAAACAAAAAAATGAAAGAAAAAGAAAAAGAAGAAGATATTATAAATTTATATTTTTTACATTTGTTATTATTGCTTTTTTAATATTAATTGATACAGCTTTTTCTGTTTATATAAAGAAGGAAAAAGATATTGATATTTTTGGTTTTAAGAAATATGTGGTAACTACAAACAGCATGCAACCAACATATAATAAGGGAGATTTAATAGTTACAAAAAAAGTAAATATAGATGAAATTAATGAAAATGATATTATAACATATTATACTGGTAATGAAAAAAATACCACTACACATAGAGTAATTCAAATCTCTAAATCTGATGATGGAAGAATACAATTTCAGACAAAGGGAGATAATAATAGTGGACCAGATGCAGAATTAGTTAATTATGAACAGATAAAAGGAAAAGTAATTTATAGATTAGATAATGGTGGTAAAATATCAACAAAGCTTTTAACTGGAATAGAAATTACTATAATTATATTAACAGTTATATTGATTTATTTACACATTATTTTAAAAGAAGAAAAAAGAATGATACGAGAAGAAGCTCGTGAAATGTATAATATACCAAAATATAAAGAGGATGATCAATTATGATAAAAAATGAATCTGAACAAGTTAATAAAATAGAAAACAATGATACTTTGCTTATATCAGAGATACAAGATAAGGTTATTTTACCATATACTTCAAATGAAATTGAAGAATTATTAGAAAATAAAGAAAATGATTTCAAATTAGCTGAAGATGTTATATCTAATAAATTTACTAAACCTCTTTCATACTATAAATTTCAGTTTGTATCAAGATATAATGAAACAATAAATCTTATATCAAAAAGTAAAAAAAATTCATCTATATATACATTAACATTACCAATTGAAATGATGTTTAAAAGATATTTACATCCAGCAATTATAACTGCTTGTAAAAATTTAGATGAACTAAATGTTTATTTAGATTGTTTAGAAAAAGATGAATTAGAAGATTTTAAAATATTTAATATAAAATATGAAATTCATCCAATAGTGTCAAATGATAAAAATATTAATTATGAAAATACAAATAAACTAAGTAAAATTTTTAAGTTATTAAAAAAATCAAACAATATAAAAGATATGGAAAATGAAAATTGAACTTAATTATAACTTCTCTCATATTATAAAATAATAATATGAGAGGAGTTTTTATTAATTATGGATTATGAATTAATGATGAATGGAAATGTAAAAATAGGGCAAAAAGCACCTGATTTTGAAGCAGATACTACTTTTGGAAAAATAAATTTAGATAATTACAAAGGAAAATGGCTTGTATTTTTTAGTCATCCTGGAGATTTTACTCCAGTATGTACAACTGAGATGATTGCATTTGAAAGAGCATATCCTTTTTTTAAAAAAATAAATACAGAATTATTAGGATTAAGCATTGATAGTAATTCTTCACATTTAGCATGGGTTTATGACATATATTGTAGAACAGGAATAAAGTTATCTTTTCCAATAGTTGCAGATAGAAGCGGACAAATTTCAAGAAAATATGGAATGATAGCAAGTGATATATCAAATACATCGACAGTTAGAAATGTATTTATTATAGATGAAAAAGGTATAATAAGAACAATAATGGTTTATCCAATGAATGTTGGAAGATTTATTCCAGAAATATTAAGAACAGTGCAAGCAATACAAATGGCAGATTGTACAGAAGGTTCTACAGCAGCAAACTGGATGCCTAATCAGCCAGTGATAGTTCAAATGCCACAAACCTTTAAACAATTAGAAGAAACAGTACAGAACATAAATGAAAATAAAAATGGTATTAATTGGTATTTAAGTTTTAAAGAACCAGACAAACAATGTTTAAGTAAAACAAAAGACCAGTAAATTAAAATTATTATATAAAAATTGATTAATATAAAAAAAAATCCACATAATATAAATAGAACTTTTTTTGTTCTAGAACTAAAAGTGGAGGTATTCTAAGATGGAGAAAAACCAAAAAATTAATTGTACAGTTGCAAGTTGTAAATACAATAATACAGAACATGATAAATGTATATTAGATGCAATTCATGTTTCACCAATGCAAGGATGTGATACAAAAAATCCTGATGAATCAATGTGCGCAAGCTATGAAAATCATGAAAATTAAAAAATCTACAAAGAAGGAGCGGGTTCATTTTTATCAAATGACCCGTCCTTCTTTGTCAAAATTTTTTTTGACTTGACATATTGAAAAATTAGACATAAAATAATTCTGAAAAATATAAAATTGTTTTATAAGAAAGGAAGGATTATAATGTTAGTAACAACAAAAGAAATGTTTGAAAAATCAATGAGGGAAGGATATGCCATAGGAGCATTTAATGTAAACAACATGGAAATAGTTCAAGGAATTATGGATGCAGCTCATGAAGCTAAATCTCCAGTAATTTTACAAACTTCTAGCAGTGCTATTAAATATGCAAGAATAGGATATTTAATGAAAATGGTTGAAGCAGCAGTAGAAGAATATCCAGAAGTTCCAGTAGCTATTCATTTAGATCATGGACCAGATTTTGAAACAGCAAAAATGTGTATAGATGCAGGATTTACATCTGTTATGATTGATGGGTCTAAATATGATTTTGAAGAAAATGTTGCATTAACAAAACAAGTTGTAGATTATGCTCATTCTAAAGGAGTTGTAGTAGAAGCAGAACTAGGAAAATTGGCAGGAATTGAGGATGATGTTAATGTTTCTGAAGCTGATGCTATGTATACAGACCCAGCACAAGCTGAAGAATTTGTTAGAAGAACAGGTTGTGATTCACTTGCAATTGCAATAGGAACAAGTCATGGAGCATATAAATTTAAAGGAGAAGCTAAACTTAGATTTGACATTTTAAAACAAATTAAAGAAAGAATACCAAATACTCCAATAGTTTTACATGGTGCTTCAACTGTTATTCCTGAACTTGTTGAAATGTGTAATAAATATGGAGCAGAATTACCTGGTGCAAAAGGAGTTCCAGATGAAATTTTAAATGAAGCAAGTAAATCAGGAGTTTCTAAAATAAATGTTGATACAGATTTAAGACTTGCTATGACAGCTGGAATTAGAAAAACATTTGTTGAAGAGCCATCAGCTTTTGATCCAAGAAAATATTTAGGTAATGCAAGAGAATTAATAAAAGAAACTGTTAAACATAAAATGATAGATGTTTTCGGTTCAACTAATAAAATATAAAAAGAGGACGATTAATTCGTCCTCAAATTATTTTTCAAATTAATTGCAATTTGTTTTTGAGCATCTTTTTTGGCAATATCTTGACGCTTGTCATATAATTTTTTGCCTTTTCCAATACCTAGTTCTATTTTTACAAAGCTACCTTTAAAATATAAACTTATTGGAACTAAACTATATCCTTTTTGTTTTGTTAAAACAAAAAGTTTTTCTATTTCATGTTTATTTAATAAAATTTTTCTATCTCTTAAAGGGTCTTTATTATAAATATTTCCATGTTCATAGGGACTAATATGCATTCCAATAATAAAAACTTCATTATTTTTTAACATAGCAAATGAATCTTTTAAATTCACTTTACCATTTCTAATAGATTTAATTTCTGTACCAGAAAGAACTATTCCAGCTTCTATTTTATTTTCAATATTATAATTATGATAAGCAGTAGGATTTTTAGCTATAATTTTCTTTTCCATAAATAAACCTCATTTCTTTGATTATTATAACATAAATATAAATAAAAAACAATTCAGAATAAATTAGATTATCTCTGAATTGTTTTAGTTTTAATGTTTTTCATCATAATCTGAGGAACGTAATTGTGTTGAATAATACCATACTAGTGCAATAATTGCTATAGCGGCAATACCCATAATTAACCAAGTCCATGCAGTTGATGTCATTCCCATAAATGTTTCATTATTACCGGTTGTACCTGTTGCTGTTCTTGTTGCATTATAGTCTGTATTATTATTTGTATTATTATTCATATTGGTTGCATTTTTTGTAGCTCCAGCAACATTATTAGTAGCACCTTCAATAGTATTTTCAGCATTTCCCACAGTATTTCTTATTCCATTTGTAACATTGTTAGCAGCATTTTTTATATCTTGAGTCATATTATTATTATCTGCACCAAAACAAATTGAAAATGTAAATATTGTCGCAACAAGAATAATAGTTCCTATTAATAATTTTTTGTACATAAAATTATCCTCCTATTAAAAATTAAAAACTGTTTTTAAAATAATTATAAAAACAAATTCTAATTATAGTATTTTTAAATTTAAATAAATTATACATACAAAAAATTCAAAAAAAATAAAAGGTTCGATATAGAGAAGCGAACCTTTTTTTAAAAATTAATTTTTTAATCTTATTAAAATTGCTATTGATAATAATATAAGTAATATTCCTATAACTATTAATAAAATATTAACAATATTGGATAAACCTAAATTACTTTCTGGCAAAGAATTTGAAACTGTAGTTGAACTAGTGTTAGTGGTATTAGTTTCTTCACTAGTATTATCATAACTAGTGTTTGAATCAGAATAAGTATCACTATCACTATCACTATCATCATAAGCTTCATCATCATTTTCTTCTTCACTAGAAGTGTTTGATTCATCTGAAGTTTCATTAGATGACTCATTTGTTGTATTATCAGAAAAATCACTTGTTAAATCATCAGATATATTTAAATCTACTGCATAGCAATAATTAAATCCTATAAATAATGTGATTACTGTTATTATAAATATAATTTTAAAAATAGTTGTTTTTAACATTTTTTACCTCCAATAAATATTATTTTAATCATTTGTTTACCTTTATATAATAACACAAAGAATAGAAACTGTCCAGTAAAATTTAAAAAAAATTTAATTGACCCTAAAAATGATTTATAGTATAATAAATTTATTATAGTTATTTTAGGAGGTATATATGGAAAAACTAGCTATTTTAGATTGTGGAGGTCAATATACAAAGGTAATAGATAGAAGAGTTAGAGAATTGGGAGTTAAGTCTGATATTTTTCCTATAAATGTAAAAAGTGAAGATTTAAAAGGGTACAAATCAGTTATTTTATCTGGAGGACCAAATAATATAGGAGAAGCACAAAGATTAAAATTTGATCAAAAAATATTTGAGTTAGGAATTCCTGTACTTGGAATTTGCTATGGAATGCAATTAATATCTGATTATTTTGGAGGAAAAGTAGATAGTAATTTAAAAAAAGAATATGGACAATGTGAAATAACTATAAAAACTAATTCACCAATTTTTGAAGGGTTATCAGAAAATCAACAGGTTCTAATGAGTCATGGAGACACTGTAAATGAAACACCAAAAGGATTTGATATTATTGGAATGTCTGGAAATGCTATCGCTGCAATTGGAAATGATGATAAAAAAATATATGGATTTCAGTTTCATCCAGAAGTTGATTTGACAGAAAACGGAATGAAAATGTTCGAAAATTTCATAAGAAAAGTTGCTGAATATAAGGAAGTATATGCATTAGACGACAGAATTCAAACATCTATAAAAATGATTAAAGAAAAAGTAGGAAACAATAAAGTTATTGTACTTGTAAGTGGTGGAGTAGATTCCGCTGTAACAGCAGCATTACTTGTAAAAGCTTTACCAGCAGATAATATTTATGCAATACATATAGATTCAGGATTTATGAGAAAAAATGAAAGTGATATTATATGTGAAAATTTAAAAGAACTTGGATTAAAAAACTTAATTAGAGAAAATGCAAAAGATTATTTTTTTAATACTGTTGTAGAAGTAAATGGAAAAAAATTAGGACCATTGGTAGATACTGTTGATCCTGAAATAAAAAGACAAATTATAGGAGAAATATTTATAAGAATAGCTAATAATGTTATAGAAAGATTAGGCTTAAATCCTGAAAATACATTTATTGCACAAGGTACTTTAAGACCAGATTTAATAGAAAGTGGAAATCCGGATATAAGTGGTTTTGCACATAAAATAAAAACACACCATAATGATGTTGAAATAGTTAGAGAAGCGAGAAAAAAAGGTCTTATAGTTGAAACAAACAGTGATTGGCATAAAGATGAAGTTAGAAAAGTTGCAAGAAAATTAGGTTTAGAAGAAAGTATTGCTTCAAGGCAGCCGTTTCCAGGTCCAGGACTTGCTATAAGATTAATCTGTCATGATAAAAGTGATGAAGCAAAAATAACATCTGAAGATATAAATAAATTAAATGATATATTGAGAAATGTAAATGAAAATGGATTCATTCTTCCTATTAAATCTGTTGGAGTACAAGGTGATAGCAGAAGCTATAGAAATTTATGTTTAATAGAAGGAAATAATCTTGAGTTTAATTGGAAAAATATAACATCTAAGGCAAAAGAAATAACAGATTCAATTCATACTATAAATAGAGTTGGTTATATTTTAAATAAATCAAATATAAATGATAATATAAATTGTTATGATATGAAAATTAATGATGAAAATGTAGAATTACTAAGAGAACTAGATAAAATAGTTACAAGTAATTTAGAGTCTGCAAAAGTAAATCAAACATTTGCAGTATTAATACCGATAGGAATTAATAAAAAATATTCAGTTGCAATAAGGACATTTGTTACAAATGATTTTATGACTGGTAGACCAGGAGAAATTGGAAAAGAAGTTGAAAAAAATCAATTAGAGAATATTGTTAAAGAAATTGAAAAAAATTATGGTGATAAAATCGAGTTTATAATTTATGATGTAACAAGTAAACCACCAGCAACGACAGAATGGCAATAAAATATAATAAGTAATGGAGGAAATCGATGAAAAATAATTTTTTAGAGTATTCAGCTACAGAGAATAATGTGAAATGGAATGAAATGATAAAAAGAGAAAAAGAATTATATTCTAGAAATAATGACATTAGATCACAATTTGAAAGAGATTATACTAGAATTTTACATAGTACAGCTTTTAGAAGATTAAAACATAAAACACAAGTATTTTTTTCACCTGCAAATGATCATGTTTGTACTAGAATTGAACATGTTATGCATGTAGAATCAATTAGTTATACAATAGCAAAATACCTAGGATTAAATGTAGAACTTACAAGAGCTATAGCAATTGCACATGATATAGGACATAGTCCATTTGGGCATGAAGGTGAAAGGATTCTTTCTGAAATATCAAAAAGAGATATAGGACAAACATTTTGGCATGAAAAAAATGGATTAGATATGGTAGATTATATTGAACTTTTAGAAGATAATAAAGGAAATAAGCAAAATCTAAATTTAACTTATGCTGTAAGAGATGGAATTATATCTCATTGTGGTGAAATAGATGAAAATAATTTAAGACCAAGAGAGGATTGTATTGATTTATCGATATATAATCATCCAAATGAATATAATCCATATACTTGGGAGGGTTGTGTTGTAAAAATATCAGATAAAATATCGTATTTAGGTAGAGATATTGAAGATGCAAAAACATTAGGAATTTTAGATGAGCATTTAGTTGAGCTAAAAAAATTATTTAATGATAATTCAGAAGAAGTGATTAATAATACAGTAATTATAAATAATTTAATTTATGATTTGTGCAAAAATTCAAATCCTGATAATGGCTTATGTTTTTCTCAGAATATTTTTGATATGTTAAATGAAATTAAAAGATTCAATTATAAAAATATATATTTATCAGAAAAGTTAACAACATCAAAACAATATTTTAAAATTGTATTAAATACAATTTACGAAACTTTAAAACAAACATATCAAAATAAAGAAAAAATTAAAAAAATGTATCCAGAAGTAATTAATGATTTTGAAGAATGGTTATGTAATTACTGGAATTTAGAAAGAAAAGAATGTATGAAAAATGATGTTATATTTAATATAGATAATGAAAAAAATTATTACAAAGCTATTATTTATTATATCTCAGGAATGACAGATAATTATGCAATTGAAATGTATAATAAAATTATTGGGTTTTAA
>AUXO010467736.1_pt1 | contig 19805 bp, 22 predicted proteins | sample 768731 | NCBI WGS metagenome assembly AUXO01 (sample SAMN02715735, study PRJNA202380) | gut metagenome | biome: sheep rumen | host: Ovis aries | place: New Zealand: Palmerston North
GTAATTTTTTAAGGGTGTTACGGTTTGTTACGGTTTTGTTATGGAAACTAAAGTGAAACCGTAACAGATTTTAACCTTGTTTTACAAGGCTTTACAGGAAACGTTACGGTTGTTACGGTTTGGGGTCAACTCCTTATATATTTTATAAGTTTAAATATATATATATTAAAAGAAAAAAAGTCTATAGGGGGGATAAAAGCGTAACAACCGTAACACACCTTCAAAAAACCCAGTGTTTATGCGGGCTGAGGGGTGTTACGGTTTCATTTTTAAAACCGTAACAAACCGTAACAAACCGTAACATAGTTAAAAAAATTGAGAGGAAATAATGACAGTAAAAGAGTATTTATTGCAGCTTCAAGTGCTTGATACAAAGATTAACCAGAAACTTGAAGAATCCGCGCAGCTTAGAAGTTTAGTCCAAGGCAGGGGAATCGCTTATGATTCAGAGCATGTACAGACTTCAGCGCAGAACTCTCAGGAAAATGCGATTATTAAGTATCTTGATATCGAGAAACGGATTGATCAGATGATTGATGATTATGTAAAAGAGAAAGATACAATCATCAATCAGATTCATGAATTGAAGGATGCAAGATTTATGAAAATCCTATTTGATCATTATGTGCCGGATAAAAACGGTCACGTGAAGTCATTAGAACAGATATCGGTTGATATGAATTACAATTACACATGGACATGTGAATTACATGGTCAAGCACTTTTGGCATTTGCCGAAGTAAACCGAACCAACCCGAAGTAAGCATGTGCTATAATGGTATCAGTTAAAGATTCCCCGAAGGGTGCTAAAAACTCCTACCTCCGGGGGATCTTTTATTATTGCATGAAAGGTGGTGAGAAGGTGACAGAGAAACAAAAAAGATTTGTTGAAGAATACTTGATTGACCTGAATGCTACACAAGCTGCCATTCGTGCTGGATATAAGGGAAAAAACCAAGATAATATCGGTTCAGAGTTGCTTGGTAAAACTTGCATTAGGGAAGCAATTAACAGACAGATAGCAAAGCGGTCAAAACGTACCGGCGTAACACAGGACCGGGTTATCAATGAGCTTGCTAAAATTGCATTCCTGGATATGACACAGGTTGTTGACGGCTACGGCCAAATTAAGGCTGATGCAACGCCGGAGGACCGGGCATGTATTGAATCAATTAAATATAAAAGTTCTTCCAGTGATCAGGGCGAATCCGTTGAACGTGAAGTGAAAGTTGCTTCAAAGCTGAAAGCCCTTGAGCTGCTTGGTAAGCACCTTGGGATGTTTAGCGACAAGCTGAATATTGAAGGGGCAGTTCCCATTGTGATCAGCGGTGAAAATGAATTAGAGGAATAAAATTGGCGGGAAGAAATGTGCAAAACCTGTTTCTTCCTGAGATTGTCGGAAAAGGATATAAGCAATTCTGGAATTACAAGGGAAGGTACAGGTGCGTAAAAGGAAGTCGTGCTTCCAAGAAATCTAAAACAACAGCGCTCTGGGTTATCTGCAACATGATGAAATTTCCAGATGCGAACACGCTTGTAATTCGTAAAACATTCAGGACATTGAAAGATTCCTGTTTTGCTGAATTGAAATGGGCGATTCACAGATTCAACGTTGATGCCTTTTGGGAAGCCAAGGAATCGCCGCTTGAAATAACATACAAGCCGACAGGTCAGAAAATTTACTTCCGTGGTTTGGATGATCCATTAAAGATCACCTCTATTTCCGTCGATGTAGGGGCGCTTTGCTTCATGTGGATCGAGGAAGCATATGAGATCCTGAAAGAATCTGATTTCGATATGCTGGATGAGTCTATCCGTGGTGAAGTTCCTGAAGGACTGTTCAAACAGATAACCCTGACCTTCAATCCTTGGAATGAAAGACATTGGTTAAAATCAAGATTCTTTGATAAGCCGGACGATCAGACACTTGCCATGACAACAAACTACATGTGTAATGAATGGCTGGATGATTCGGATTTGAAAGTATTCGACGACATGAAGAAGCGCAATCCACGGCGGTACAAAGTCGCAGGTTTAGGTGATTGGGGGATTGTGGAAGGTCTGGTGTATGAGAACTGGGAGGAACAATTCTTCACGCTGGACGATGTGCGCGGTCTTCACACAGTATGCGGCCTGGACTTTGGTTATACCAACGATCCTTCCGCTTTTTTTATTGGCTTTCTGGATTTGGAAAATAAGCGGTTGTATGTGTGGGATGAAATGTATGAAACCGGATTGAGTAACCGGAAGATCTTCACAACAATCCAGCGGATGGGATACGCGAAGGAAACAATTACGGCTGATTCGGCTGAACCAAAATCTATCGATGAGCTGAAGGCCTTGGGGTTGTATATTCACGGTGCAAAGAAGGGTAAGGACTCCATTAACAACGGCATCCAGTGGATTCAGGACCTGGAAATCATCATACATCCTAGATGTGTGAACTTTTTGACAGAAATATCTAACTACATGTGGAAAGCTGACAAGTTTGGCAAGAAACTGAATGAACCAATTGATGACTTCAACCACTTGATGGATGCAATGCGCTACGGGCTGGAGCAATATATTTTGGGCAATGGGTGGATTTACTAATGCTAACAAAAGAAGAAATCAAATTATTCATAGCTGAAGACGATGCATCTTTCCGAAAACGTCAGGCAAGGCAAGGTGAACGGTACTATGAAGCCGATCACGATATCAAGCGTTGCAGGATGTTCTACTACAACGCCGATGGTCAGCTCGTGGAAGATACCCAGCGTGCAAATGTGAAGATTCCCCATCCATTCTTCACTGAGCTTACGGATCAGGCTACGCAATATATTTTATCCGGGGATGAACCTTTTGTGCTGTCAGATGATTCCGATCTTCAGGAAGAGCTTGATAAACGCTTTAATAATAATGATGTATTCAGAGCAGAACTGTCAGATCTGATTACAGATTGCCAGGAAAAAGGCTTTGCTTACATGTACGCTTTGATGGATGTAAACGGTCATATCCGTTTTACGTGTGCGGACGCAATCGGTGTCATCGAAGTGGAAGGCCGTTTTACGGATGATAGAAAAGATCATGTGATTTACTGGTACATCGACCGGATTGACAAGGACGGTCACAAAATCAAAAAGATCCAGGATTGGGACGATACCCAAACGTACTACTATGTACAGGACGATGAGGGGGGTATCTTAGAAGATCCGGATCATGCACTAAACCCCCGACCCCATATCGTATATACGGAAGATGGCAAGAAGTGGGGAGAATCATTTGGATTCGTGCCTTTCTTTCGGCTGGATAATAACAAGAAGCAGTGGTCGAACTTAAAGCCCATTAAAGAGCTGATCGATGATTACGATATGATGGCAAGCTCTTTGTCAAATAATCTGATCGACTTTGATCATCCTTTATATGTGGTTAAAGGGTTCCAAGGTCATGACCTGGATGAGCTGCAACAGAATCTTAAGACAAAGAAGATGATCGGAACATCCCCGGATGGTGGGGTGGATGTTAAGACCGTGGATGTGCCGTATGAAGCACGCAAGACCAAGATGGAACTTGATGAAAAGAATATTTACCGGTTCGGTTTTGGATTGGATCTGTCTGGTCTAAAAGACACAAGCGCTACAACGAATATTGCGATCAAGGCGGCATACAGCCTTCTGGATCTGCGCTGCAATCGCCTGGAGACGCAGCTAAAGCGTTTCTTGCGGCATATCGTCGATGTGGTGATAGATGAGATTAACAAGGAACAGGAAACCGATTACCAAAGCGATTCCGTGTCATTCCAATTTAAGCATGAGGTCATGTCCAATGCATCAGAAAATGCCACAATGGAGAAAACGGATGCCGAAAAGAAGCAGGTAGAAATCAATACCCTGCTATCTCTTCAGAATGCGATTGGGGATGAACAGATGATCCGGATGATTTGTGACGTGTTGGATATTGACTATGATGAAATTAAAGACCAGATTCCAAAGGATGATCCGTATGCAGATCTGATTGGTGGTGAAGATGAACAAACGACAATCGGAGGTGGTCCGGGCAGTACTGGATGACGAAAAGCATACCATGAAATTGCTTGAAGCTGTTTATCAGCGGGCAAGCAAAGATTGTGAACAGAAAATTGCTGAACTGAATAGTCGAACGGATATGCAGAATTTGCAGTCCATCATCTACCAGAAAAAGTATCAGCAAGCCTTAAAACAGCAAATTGATGGAATTTTGAAGGACCTTCAGTCACAGTCATCTGATACGGCATCCGATTACCTGCATAAGTGCTATGAAAATGGACACTATGGCATGTTGTATGATATGCAGGGGCAGGGCGTACCGCTAGTTATTCCGGTCCGACAGGATGAGGTTCTTAAAGCTCTGAATAATGATTACTCCAATATCGCTAAGACCCAGCGTGGACGGAGTATCTACAGACGCATGGGAGAAAATGTTGATTACTTGCGGAAGTCTGTTCGTGCAGAAGTGTCACGTGGCATCGCTAATGGCTCTTCCTGGCTTGATATGGCGGCAAAAGTCACAAAGGGCATGAACAGTCCGTTTAATGCCGCAATGCGGCGCGCTAAGCTGATTACGCGTACAGAGGGGCATCGGGTACAGAACCAGGCTACGCTTGATACTCAGTTAAGAGCCAAAAAATTAGGTGCCGATGTCGTGAAGCAGTGGGACGCTACCTTGGACGGCAACACTAGACCCTGGCACGCTGAAGCGGATGGACAGATTCGAGAGATCGACCAAAAATTTACGGTTGGCGGTGAAGAACTGCCAGCGCCCGGAATAGATGGTTCAGCTCGGAACGTATGCAATTGTAGGTGTGTGTGTTTACAGCGCGCTAGATGGGCACTGACAGGCGCACAGACTCGCTATCTTGGTGACGTCGAAGGGATGACAGACAAGCAGAGAGAAGCCATTGCTAAAAAGCTTGGCGTGTCTGAGGATGATCTGCCTGAAATCTCTAAATCAATTGTCTCAATTAACGCAAAGGATTATAATGAGTTTAAGGAAAAGGCAAAATCATCTGAAGCATTAACTTTGGATGATTTCCCGGATTTTTTGAAAGCAAAACCTTCTGAGAGAAAGAATGCACAGATATTTATAGATTATATCAATAGTTGCGAAGGTGCTGACCAACGTGTAAAAGGTCTGTATAAAAATCTCGGAAAGTTTGCTAGCATTAAAAATACTGGAGGGCAAACCAAAGTATCACATGCTGCTGGTCATAGTTTAAGTTACAGTATTGATTCTAACGGTGATGTTTGTAATGTAAAGCTGACTATTCCAAAGCTAACTGGCGATAATTTAAATGGACAGGCTGGCACGACGTTGCATGAAGTCATGCATTACATCGATTTGTGTTTAAGAAAAGATACCGGTGAAGAATTTGCCCATGAACGAATGTATTCTGCGCTGGATATAAATCTTCAAAAGCAATTTCAAGTAAAAGATGATACTATGGGGGACAGTATAAAAACACTCTTTTCAAATTTTCACACAGAACTGGAAACTGTTTCTACCAAATATCGTGAAAAGTTTAAGTCTGAAAGCGATGTGCTGCGGCAACAGGTGATGGATGGAAAGATCCCATATCATGAATACAAGAAACGGTTTTCTAAACTAAAAAAAGAAGTCATTGACGGCCTGGACTATGAAAGTCGTAATGCTTGTGGTGGGAATCTCGGTAACCTTGAGGATATATACGATGCGCTTTCTGGTGGAAATGGCCGTGATTCTGGTAAGATCCGCTATGGGCATGGGGGTACATATTATGCTAGTATCGATAATCGTATATGTGAATCGATAGCTAATTATGCATCGCTCTCTATTACACGCCCCGACCTGCTTGAGTTGCTGAAAGACGATAAGCCGGAATTAGTAAAAGCACTTGATAGCCTGGTTGATAGCATGGCGAAGGAGGTGATCCCATGACGGAAAAACAGAAAAAGAAGATTGAAGTTGACCGGTTATTGGCAATGTGTCCTTTTCCAGAGCCTTTTTTACAGTTCTATGATGAGAATAGTGAAAAATTGCTAGATATGAAAAAGGAAGTGCTAACAAAACTAAATAGCGGTATCTCATACAATGAAATTTCAAATTTCTATGACATCTTGGAGCTTTATCCAGATGACAATGTGAAATGGGATTAAAGGCATGGTCACGATGGCCGTGCTTTTTTTATGCCCGAAATTGGGTTATGGCGTTAAAACTGATCCCATGTGTGGTCTGCATGACCAATAATCTGCTGATCGGATGCACACAGCTATCCGGGAAAGGAACAATGAAATGAAACTTGAAGAACTGTTAGGAAGTGAACTGTATGCACAGGTCCAAGCGGCGATTGACAAGGCAAACGAAGGCGAAGCCGACAAGCTGAAGCGTCATCGTTATGCGGATCTGTCTGAAGGCGGCTATGTTGCAAAGGACAAGTACACTGACCTTGAAGCGTCATTGACTGGAAAGCAGTCCGAACTTGATAAGGCGAACAGTCTGATCGAAGAACTGAAGAAGTCTAACAAGGGAAATGAGGAACTTCAGACAAAGATTACAGGCTACGAAACCGAGATTAAGGATCTTCAGGCTGAAAACGCAAGGCTGAAAGCCGAAAATGCCTTAAAGTTTGCGCTGATCCAGGCGGGCGCAACTGACCTTGATTATGCCTTTTATAAGGCTAATGAAAAGCTGAAGGAAGATGGCAAGGTGATTGAACTTGATGAATCAGAACATGTAAAAGGTGTGGATGATCTGATCAAGTCACTAAAAATACAGCTTCCGAATCAGTTTGGCGGCAGTTCCGCGGGCAGCAATTCCGGACGGAAGGAAATCGAGGAAAACAGCCTGCCGAACGGAAATAATGACAAGACGGTTACACGTGAACAGTTCTTGAAGATGGGATTCAGTGACAGATTGAAACTGAAGCAGGAAAATCCTGATCTGTTTCATAAATTTGCAAATTAAGAAAGGGGTATAAAGAATGCCTAGAACAGGAAATTTTGGTGGTTTTGAATTTGATCCGGAAGTCTTCGGGTCCATGATGCAGGAAGCGGATTATTGGAAAAATGAAATCCTTGCATCCGGCATTATCAGAGAAGACCAGACAATCATGGATCTGATCGGTGAAAAGGGCAATGTTGCAACGATTCCGTTTTATACGCCGCTGAACGCGTTTGATTCCGGTATGGAAGCCCTGAACAATGATGGCATGACCAACAACACACCGGCAGAGGTAACTGGGAATAAGCAGACTTGTATGCTGATCCAGCGCATGAAGGCATTTAAGGCTAAGGATTTCACTAAGGAACTGACCGGCGCTGATCCGATGACAAATATCAAGTCTAAGATTCAGAATTACTACACTCAGGTGTGGGAAAGAGAGCTGATGAATATCGCAGATGGGGTCCTCGGTGTTACAGCACTGAAGAATCATACGTTTGATATTACGGCGGCAAAGAATATCCACGGCAACACTGGCATGGTGGATGAAACATCCCTGATCGATGCGGAACAGGCAGCGCTTGGCGATATGGCTGAAGGTATGGGTCTTCTGGTTATGAACTCTAGGATCTTTGCGGCATACAAGAAACTGGGGCTTGTAGACTATGACAAGTACACGGTCGGTCATGTAATTCAGACTGAGGTAACACTTCCGCGCATCGGCGGTAAGATCCCGCTGGTAACTGATTACTACACTTCTGAGACAACAGGATCTGCGGATACAGCTAAGACCGTGTATAAGACCTATCTGTTTGGTGAGGGGGCGTTCCTGTCTTGTGATAAGACGAACTATGAAAATCAGTACACAACTGATTACGATCCTGAAACCAATGCAGGTACGGACAAGTTCTATACAAAGCAGGGCAAGGTTATTCATCCGAATGGGCTCTCTTTTGCTGTTGACAACGTGGCAAAGGAATCCCCGACGCTTGCGGAACTTGGTAAGTCTGCGAACTACTCTCTGAAGTTCAACGCAAAGAATGTTAAGATCGGCGTCATGAAGTCCTTAGGATGATAAAGGTGGTGAAAGGTATATGATCGTTTCAGTCGATACACTCAAAGCAATGAATGAATTTCAGAATATGGAACAAAATGTTCTGAAACGAAAATTGAACAGTGCTGAAAAGCTGATCCGGGCATATACCAATAACAACTTTCAGAATCGTGCGGTCCGATTTCGGGCGGCGTCCGATGGAACGATGCTGATCGCTGATCTGGCGGGCAAGACCGTGTTGCCCTTCCTTTTGGTGGGTGACACGGTTGAAATTAGTCAATCGCAGGTAAACGACGGATTATGCGTGGTATCCGAAATCGATGAAGTTGGGATCCGTGTGGATACTCAGTTGTTTCCGATTGATTTTAACCTTGTAACCAAAGTTGAATATCCGGATGACGTGAAAGAGGGCGTCATTAACATGCTCATGTGGGACGTTGAAAACCGGCAGAAAGTCGGGATCAAGGCTGAAACACTTTCTCGGCATTCCGTAACGTATTATGACCAGGATGCAAACAATCAAGTGATGGGATATCCGGTATCCCTTATGGGGTTCTTATCCCCATACATTAAAGCGAGGTTCTAAATGCGGATTGGCGGAAATGTTCAAGGAATTATCCAGGTAAAGACAAACAAGAAGAATGAATATGGGGAACGTATTCCGGAATGGAATGATGCTCTGACGCTGACAGGGTTTCTTGATTTGTCAAACGGAACAAGCGATTTTCTGAATGCGGATGCTAAAATACAAGATTCTACACACATTTTCATTTGTGATTATGTGGATCTGTCAAAGTATCGTGAAAATACTCGGATGCATGTTGGCAACGATTATTATACGATCCAGCTGATTGATGATCCAATGGGACTGCGTGAGCATCTTGAGATCTATCTAAAATATATGGAAGGAGTGGCAGCGGATGGCTGACGTTGAATTTCAAGATAACAGCATCAAGGTCAAAAATATTATGAAAGAAGCTGCCATTGCTTTTTTGCATGAAACCGCTGGTGAAATTGCTTCACAAGCGGCGAAAAACTCACGTGTGAAATCCGGGCAGACTGCCGGTTCATACGCTTATAAGGTGGATAAGGCAAAGCTTGAAGCGAAAATTGGAAGTCCACTTGAAAATGCTCTATGGGAAGAATTCGGCACCGGCGAATACGCAGTTCATGGGGACGGACGTAAAGGCTATTGGGTGTTTGTAGAAGGCTCTTCGACCGGGCATAAGGGCGGTAAATCTTATGATCTAGCGGGCGCAAAGCGTGCCGTTGCAATTCTGCGAGGGAAGGGTTTAAGCGCCTACTATACCAAAGGTAAGCGACCAAAGCACGCACTTGAGAAAGCTGGTAATACGGTTGCCCCAAAAGCAAAAGCGGCAGCGGAAAAGCAGTTTGGAAAGCTGGGGTGATAGATGGAAGATGTTCTTGCTTGGATGTCCAAACAGCTTGAAGCCATCGGGGTTCCGTATGAATTTGAGCAATGGACAGACATAATCAAATACCCCTATTTTGTCGGTGATTATGATGAAAGCGGGGCGGTCAATGAAGACGGCATGACAGATACAATCTTTCGTATCACCGGATTTACACGGCATAGCTGGTCTGAGTTGTATGGATTCGATAAAAAAATTAAAGAGTTATTCCCACGGATTGAAGGAAAAAGGGCGGTGCTTCCGGATGGATCTGGAATCACCGCTTTTTATAATTCTTCACAGCCTACGCCAACGAGTGAAGAGGATCTGAAGAAGCTGGAAATCCGTGTAGAGATCAAGTTTTGGAAGGTAGGTAATTAAATGGCAGGCACTACGACTACAGCAACTAATAAATTTGATGAAATCAAGTCTTCCGGGATTACGTCTAAGACGCCCGGTAATATCCTTTTGGGGGCAGGAACAATCCACAAGGGGCTGAAATATGATTCAGCGAAGAAAGCATGGAACTTTGTGGAATCGCTGATTGGAGCGACGCAGGGTGGTAACAAATTTACAATCAAGCCTGAGATCAAGCAGATTGAGGTTGATGGCGCATGGGTACCTGTTAAGCAGTTTGACGTCAAGCAGGGCGGATCTGCATCTATGGAGATCAATCTCATCGAACTGTCTACGGATATCCTGAAGACTGTTGTAATCGGTCAGGAAGCGGCGAATGCACCGGAAGGATACACAGTCATCGAAGATAAATCCAGGATCGAAGAGGGTGACTACCTGGATAATATTGCCTTCATCGGTAAGCGTATTGATGGCGTTCCGCTGATCGTTATTCTTGATAACGCACTTTGTACTTCTGGTCTTGAGATCGAAGGGAAGAACAAGGATGCGTCTGTCACAAAATACACATTTGAAAGCAGACAGGATATCAGCGGTGATCTGACGACAATCCCATATCATATCTATTTCCCCAAGACGGCATAAAGAATGAAAGTAAAGGAATCCTTCTTTGATGTACACACCGGTGAATTACACCGGTGTGGCGACGTCATGGAAGTGACAAAACTGTGATTCAATGAAATCAAACATTATGTTGAACAAGTGAAGGAGAGGGAGAAGCATGAGTGAATTTGTAGAGTTTCAGCCGGGAATGGTTCCGGTTCAGCAGCAGGGAATTAAAGTACAGGCAGATCCGATTCAGACCAAGCCATACACACTGAGGACCCTTGCGGCAAAGGATATCTTTCCTGCATGTCAGATTATCAAGAAGATCGGTATCACGCAATTTAAAGATGTCCTTTCCAAGGAAGACATCCGTGCAATGGTGAAATCCGCCAATGAAGCCAACGGCGGCGGTACGGACGATAATGCACCGGTTCAGGATGGCGCAGTTGCGTCCATTGGATTTTCTGTATTCATGTCCCTTGCCAATGTGATCATTAGCAATATTGGAACGTGTGAAGATGATATCTATGGTTTCCTTGCCGGACTGTCCGGACAGGATAAGAGTCAGATCGCGGACCTCCCGATTGATGTATTTGCAGAAATGGTTGTGGACGTATTCCGCAAGCCTGAATTTGAAAATTTTATCAAGGTTGTTTCGAGATTGCTCAAGTAGGAAGTGTGCAGTTCTTGGATATGGCATATCACAGATATGCCAATCCGGAACCGATACTAAACAATGTGATATCTTTCGGTTGCCTTGCTGAATTGGTAGAAACGATCTTCCGGGAAAAAGAAACAGAACAGCAATGGCAATACTACCTACACAAAGTTTGGGATAAATCTTTTGATGCATTCCGAACTGAAATGAAGGCAGATGCAGAAGCCCGAAATGAATTTAATCTTGAAACAACACTCGAAGATTCGATGAATATCGCCAATCTGGAATTTACAGAGGGGTAAGCATGGAATTATTTAAAATCTTTGGAACGCTTGCCCTTATGGGCGTCGATAAAACAAATAAACAGCTGGATGATGTAACCGGAAAAGCGAAAGGCACACAGGATAAATTTTCTACGGCTTGTAAGAAAATCGGAACCGCCGCAGCGGGTGCATTCGCAGGGGATAAGATCATCCAATTTGGAAAAGATATTGTAAATACGGCTGGTAAGTCCGAATCTTCTTTTGCCAAAGTTACCACGCTCTTGGATACCAGCAAGGTAAACACCAAGGCATACTATGACAGTGTGAAGAGGGGCGCGGGTGAAAGCCATGTGTCAATTTCGGATTTTTCTGAAGCCATGTATCAGGCGTTGTCGGCATCCGTAGATGCCGGAGATGCGGTAGGCTTTACGACAAAAGCGGTCAAGCTTGCTAAAGCCGGTTTTACTGATACATCGACTGCTGTTGACGTCATGACAACCGCAATCAATGCCTATGGCTTACAGGCCAAGGATGCAGATCATATCTCTGATAATCTGATCACGACACAGAATCTAGGCAAAACAACCGTCAATGAGCTGGCACAGTCGATGGGGCGTGTCATCCCTACAGCATCCGCGTATGGCGTAAACATTGATAATTTGTGTTCGTCTTATGCGATTATGACAAAGTCCGGTATCGCAACGGCCGAATCCACAACTTACCTAAAATCCATGATGAATGAGCTAGGTAAGGAAGGATCTACAGTATCCGATACTTTAAAGGCGCAAACTGGAAAGAGTTTTGCGGAGTGCATGGCGTCGGGTATGTCCTTAGGGGATGTACTGCAAGTCTTATCCGATTCAGTAGGTGGAAACACTACGGCATTTGCTAACTTGTGGCAGTCACAGGAAGCAGGAACAGGTGCGCTTGCATTAGTAAATGCAGGTGCACAGGAGTTTAATGATACCGTTAAGCAGATGGGCAATGATGCCGGTACTACATCATCCGCTTATGAGAAAATTGAAGGTACGGCGGAAGCAAAGACTGAAGCGTTAAAAGCAAAGTTTTCAAATCTAAAGTCTGAATTAGGTGAAAAGCTTCTTCCTGTTTTTTCAAAATTGGTTGAAGTTATCACGAACAAAGTTATCCCAGGCTTTGAAAAGGCCGGCGCATTTATCGAAAAGCATAAAACGGCATTTGAAGTTCTTGCCGCGGTAGTCGCTGGTGCGGCTAGTGCGTATGGCATATTTATGGCGGCGTTAGCAGTTGGCAAGATTGTATCGTTTGTATCTACGATCATGACAGCTATTAGCATGATCAAATCTTTTGCCGGTGCAATGAGCCTGATAAAGCTTGCGATCGCAGCTGCCGGTGGTCCGGTGACACTGATCATAGCTGCTATAGGGGCATTAGTTGCGGCATTTGTAGTCTTATGGAATAAATCCGATGCTTTCCGGAATTTTTGGAAAGGTTTATGGAGCGGTCTAAAAAATGTAGTTTCGGCAGCGGTTAATGGGATCAAGGGATTTTTCGGCGGAATCGCTGATCGGTTCAAAGCAGTAGGGGATTCCATCAAAGAGCATGGCGGCGGAATCAAGGGGACTTTTTCAGCCCTTGGGGATCACATCAAAGATTCATTCGGCAAGGGTTTTAAAGCGGCTAAGCTGTCATCTGATACTTTTTGGGGAAGTTTAAAAACATCCTATGAAGAAGGCGGCGGTGGTCTTAGTGGCATTGTAAAAGTCGTACTGGACAAGCAAAACGATCTGATCCGGGGAGCGTTTACCGCAATAGGCAATCTGTTCGGAATTAACCTGGACGGCATCGCTGACAAGATCGTGTCGTTCCGGCAAGGTATTGGCGATAAGGTCGTCGGGCTGATCGAGACAGTCCAGAATGCTGTTGCAGGCTTTTTTACGGGTATTTACGATAAGATTGCAGGCTTCTTTACCAACGTGATCACAGCTATCGGCAACTTCTTTAGTCCGGCAATCGAAGCTATTCAAGCGGCATGGGAGACCATCAAAAATGTGGTACAAGTCGGTATCATGTTTATTGAACAACTACTCAATACGGCATTCCAGATTCTCACTTTGCCGTGGCAGTTTATCTGGCAGAACTTTGGTGATGAAATTACCGTGGCATGGGAAGCGATCAAGAGCGTTGTATCAACTGCGCTAGATGCCATTAAAACGGCGATATCTACGGTTTGGAATGCTATTAAGGCATTCATGGAACCGATACTAAATGCTATTAGAACGGCGGTAGAAACCGCCTGGAACGCCATCAGGACTGTAACAGAAACCGTGTTCAATGCTATCAAGACGGTTATTGAAACTGTTTGGAATGCTGTTAAGACGGTTACAAGCACTGCTTGGAATAGTATTAAGTCAACCATTACCGCAGTTATTAATGCGATTAAATCCGTTGTGACATCCGTATTTAATGCCATTAAATCTGTTGTAACAAGCATCTGGAATGGTGTTAAATCAGTCACGGTATCGGTTTGGAATGGTGTCAAAAGTGCTGTATCTAATGCGGTAAATGCGATTAAGTCCAGGGTGTCTAATGTATTTAATTCGATCAAAAATGTGGTTTCCAGTGTATCAAACGGCATCCGATCAACCACGGCATCCGTTTGGAATGGAATTAAGTCAGCTATTACCCGACCAATTGAAGCAGCAAGGGATGCAGTACATGGTGCCATTGAGCGAATGAAATCATTTTTTCATTTCTCATGGTCACTTCCGCACTTATCACTTCCGCATTTTTCTGTATCCGGAAGCTTTAGCTTGAATCCTCCGTCTGTTCCTCATTTCGGTATCAGCTGGTATAAGAAGGCGATGGAACAGCCGTACCTGTTCACGCAGCCTACAATTTTTGGCATGAACCCACAAGGACAGGCAATGGGGGCAGGCGAAGCTGGTGATGAAATCATGATTGGCAAGAATACCATGATGAATATGATTGGATCAGCTGTTGCGGAAAATAATGACTCAGTTGTTCAACGAATCACTGAACTGTTCAACGCTCTCATTGAACTTTTGAACAAGTACTTGCCTGATTACGGAAATCTTCAAGTTGTGCTTGATTCCGGCTCTCTAGTTGGAGAGCTTGCGCCACAAGTTGATACGGAATTAGGTAATATCGCTAGAAAAAAGGGAAGGGGGATGAACTATTGATAAATGGGGTTACATTCGGAACAAAGCATAGCTATAAAGATTTCGGTTTGATTCTTAGCAAGAAACAAATCTCTCTTCCTACGCCGCAAACAGAAAAGGTCTCTATCCCTGGAAGGGATGGGGACCTTGATCTAACAGAAGCGTTGGGCGCAGGGATCGTCCGATTTGGTAATCGGAACCTTAAACTAACCTTTGCGATCCCAAACATGAAAGAATATGGGCTAACAAGACAATCGAAACTTGCCAATTATCTTCATGGGCAGAAAATGCGCATTATTTTGGATGAGGAAAGAGAATACTACTATTCGGGAAGATGTGTAATAAATCCGATAGAGAGCAACAAAGCAATTGGGAAAGTGGTAATAGATTGCGATGTTGATCCTTACAAGCATCCGGTAAGTGGTGCTGGCGAGCCGTGGTTGTGGGACCCGTTTTCTTTTGTCACTGGGGTCATTTATAAAAATGATGTTAATGTTTCTGGTTCCACAACAGTCAATTTGATTTGTCTTAGCCAAAAAGTAATCCCTTCTTTTACCTGCTCTGCTGGGATGAGCGTGACCTATAAAAACAAGCCATATTCTCTTTCAAAAGGGAAAAATAAGATTTACGACATCTTACTAGAAGAAGGTGATAATCATGTAACATTTATCGGTAATGGCACGGTACATATTGCTTATAATGGGGGTACATTGTAAATGTACAGAGTTCTATGTGACGATTTTCCAATCTACGATCCGCGCGATGAGGATCTAACTCTAATTGACCCAAAGCTTACTCTTGAACTCAATACCGCCGGATCCTTCGCCTGCAAGATACCGCCAGATCATCCGCAGTATGATCTACCAAAAGAATTTATATCAAAAATCACAGTATATGAAGACGATTCTATTTTATTCCAGGGGCGCATCATTAAAATGTCCCTGGATTTTTATAACCGAAAATCCATTACATGTGAAGGTGATTTGGCATTTTTAAATGACAGTATCCAGCGACCGGCAGAGTACCATGACTTATCGCCGCGCGAATATTTTTCAAAGATTATTGAAATTCATAATTCGCAGGTGGAAGAGTTTAAACGTTTTGAAGTCGGTATGGTGACGGTTACAAATTCCACGGATAACGTATACCGCTATACGAATTGGGAATCATCTCTTAAAACCATCAAGGAAGATCTTGTTGATGACTTTGGCGGATTCGTGCGTGTGAGATATGAGAACGGACATCGATATCTTGACTATATCAAAGATTATGGTGTGAGGAATACGCAGACAATCGCTTTTGGCGAAAATCTGATGGACTTCACACGTGATATCGACATGACAGATATCGCAACGGTCTGTATACCGCTGGGGGCAAGGCTGGAAGAAAGCCCCATTAAAGCCCTGGAAGCTCGTTTAACGGTGTCTTCTGTTAATGATGGTAAAGATTACGTTGAGAACGCCGAAGCCGTCAGAAAGTGGGGCCGGATCGTTAAAACGGTCACTTGGGACGATGTCACAACTCCCCAAAGGCTCTTAGAGCATGGCAAGAAGTGGTTACAAGATGAACAGTTTGATGCTATGACGCTTGAGTGTAAGGCAATTGATTTACACTATGTAGACAATAGTGTTCAGTCCTTACGCCTTGGTGATATGGTGCGGATTGTTTCGGTCCCACATGGACTGGATAAAGAGTTTCCAGTTACAAAACTTCAAATCAGTCTTAACAAGGTTTCACAGAACACCATAACTTTCAACGGAACGGAACCTGCGAAGCGCAGCATCACAGCAAAAACGCATGGAATCAGCGCATCCCTAAAAAATCTTGTTGAAGAAGTGCCTGAAAAAAATGCCGTTGTGTCGGATGCGATCAAACAGGCAAGCGCTCTAATCACTTCTGCAACACATGGATATGTCACACTTACGGATAATGCGGATGAGCTTTTAATTTGTGATACAGAGGACTACACCAAAGCTAAGAAGATTTGGCGATGGAATCTGAACGGTCTAGGCTACTCCAATACTGGATATAGCGGACCGTATGAAACAGCAATCACAATGGATGGGCAGATTGTCGGTGATCGATTGGTCGGTAACTCTGTTGATGCGTCAAAGCTTACTATTGACTATAAGACCTCAGTAACAAAAGAGATTGCGGATGCGGAAGAATCAGCAAACAGCACTACAGATAAAAAGCTGAAAAATTATTATACGAAAGCGCAAGTTGAAACCTCAATCTCTAACACTAAGGACAGCATTCTACTTTCTGCCAAAGAAACGGCTACACAGTATGTGAATGATCGGCTGAAAAATTACTCCACATCCGCGCAGATCAAGCTTACGACGGACTCGATCTCCTCTAAGGTTGATAAAAAAGTAGGCTACTCAGAAGTTATATCATCTATCAATCAGAGCGCAGAGCGCATTGCCATAAAGGCAAGCAAAATTAATCTGGAGGGGGTGGTGACAGCTAATAAGAATTTCATGATTGGCGCAGACGGAAGTATGTATGCGAAAAATGGTACTTTTTCCGGAAACATCAGAGGTTCAGAGATTACTGGATCAACCATCAATATTGATAGCGGCGATGGATGTACGATCAATCTTAATGAGTATGGGTTGAGAATTGATGCTGCAAAAACGTCTCACATGTTTGGCGGCGCAGGCGGTCGGCTAATATTTGGTACTCAGGAAGGGATCCTGAACACTATGTTTTCCCCGATACAGTTCTGGACATCTAATGACAAAATATGGAACGTACCACTTTCTGAGGGGTGCAACAAATTCCGATTTGTAAGTCAGCTCGGAAGTGGAAACAATGATTACCTAGAATTCCAAACAATATACGGTGCATTTGGAATAACCGCATGGCACTCAGATAAAAAGTTTAAGAAAAATATTGAAGCATCGAAAATTGATGGGATTTCAGAAATTAAAAAAATTAAGCATGCTGCGTTTGACTGGAAGCAAGGCGGCTCACATGTAGACTGCGGATACATTGCACAGGATATGGAAACGTGCAATCCACAGTATGTGCTGCGAGTGCCACAAACAGATGAAAATGGGCGAAAAACTGGGGATAATTTGCAGATTAGCGAGCAATATATTATTCCGGTTATCACAAAAGCACTGCAAGAAGTAATTGGAAAGGTTGAGGTACTAGAAGATGAATACTCCGCTATCAGTCATGATTGAAAATGCCAGGTTGAAAATGCGGTCAGCCGTCAATGAAGTGATCAAAGAATCCAGCTTGCCAGCGTATTTGATCGAAGGAATCTTAGTTGATGTGCTATCCGACATTAAGAGTCAGCACATGGCAGAACTGGTACATGATTTTTCAGTGATGCAGGAAGAAAAGGAAGGTGATACGGATGGCAAACATTAAGCCTTACACCGATCAGATTCAGAATGCTGTCTATGGGGAAGAAGTAAGAGGAAGTATCATCAATGCTCTGAACAAAGTTAATGATGATAATAACTCTTATACAAATCTGAAAAATGAGGTTGTAGCGGCAAAGAACAGCGTTGATTCGCAAGTAAACTCGTTTGACAACAAGGTCAATACAGCGAAATCAACTTTGAGCTCTCTCAACAGCGCAGTTTCCACGGCGAATACAGCGGAGTCAAATCTTACGTCTGCAACGTCTACCGCAAATACAGCAAAATCAAATCTTGATTCATCCACTACTAAAGCGAACGGTGCAAAGGCTGAACTTGATAATACAATTAAAAGCGCATCCACAGCACAATCCAATCTCCAACCGGTGGTTGATTCAGCAAGTAATCTTAGTAAAACGCTAAATGAGTCAACAATCGAAAGCGCAAATGCTGCAAGTTCGGCTTTGCAATCTGCTATCAGCGGTGCAACGCCAATCCAAGAGGACTTATCGGAGGCAATTGAGCGTGCCAAAAAGGCAAGATCTGATTTAAACCTCGATGTGTATAATGCTAGCACTAAGTGGAAATCTCGTAAGGAAGGGTCATATATAAAGGCCAACACCGATCTTAATCTTGGGTATCTTGTATCTAGCGAATGGACTTGTCCGTCAGACGATATAGCCAAAACTTTAAAAAATTGCCCAACAAAAAAAGCTTTTAAAATGAGTACAGATGAGCTGGTCAAAGATGGGGCAGTGTTTCGCACCATACTTGATACAGACGGCAGTTACTGGATGCAAAAAGTAGAAAGAACGGATGGCGTCACATCTTTCGTATATGGTACCTGGCGGTTACTACATCAGGGGGAAGGTGGGCTTGACCTAACGCTGTCTGACCAATTTCTCACCACCTGGCAAAAAATTTTAGGGGGGGGTGACGACACTTGACAAGCTCCTGCTGGAGTACTGCCACCCCGTAGGGAGCCTGTACTGGTCGAAGGACAGCGCGGACCCTGGCACGCTCTTTGGTGGAACCTGGGAGAGGATCAAAGACAAATTTATCCTTGCCGCGGGGGATGCCCATGCAAGCGGAGAGATCGGAGGGGAAGAGAGCCATACCCTGACCGAAAATGAACTGCCCAAAATCAGTGGAAGTGCTGCACTTCATGGGGCGGAAAATGGCTCTTTCATTGCAGGAAATAGTGGTGCGTTCAAAAATGGAACTGTTAATGCAAATATTTTTAAAACTTATGGTGATTCAAGCAAGCACACCGGTGCAAATAGCTACCGATCACTAGATTTACAATTTGGTGGCAATCAGTCACACAACAACATGCCCCCGTACCTGGCTTTATACTGCTGGATCCGGACGGCATGAGAAAGGAATTTATATGAAATTAGAGTCAATCGTTACAAAACTGAAAGAGTTGATCGATGGAAACTCGAAAGGTGTTACGGAAGCGCAAGCCGCGATAGAAACGCTGATCTCTTATGGATCCTGGAAACCAAAAATTTACGCTGGAAGTACAGAACTTACTCACACAACTATATTTTCACAGTGTATCAGGATCGGCAAATTCGTCTTTGCAGAGTATCGAGGGACACTAACCTCACAAGCGAATGGCGGGATTTACATCAGCGGAGCCCCAGGCTTGAACGGAACTCATCGTGCGATAGGTTCCATTTTTATTGACAGTCAAAGCTGTGTGGCCTACCACACAGGCGGTGATATGGTGTATGCCAGAAATACGGCAGATTCAAATGCGCCAGGAAATTCAGTTAAAGGAAAGACGATCATTATCACACTCGCGTATCTGACAGATTAAGGAGGTAAAAATGAAAAAATTACAGTTAAAGGATGGAACCATGCTGAATCTTACTGCTTATGCAGACAATCGATACTCCATGACAGCTTCCGATCATAAAGAAGTCATGTCCGTATGGGACAAAATGACAAAGGATAACATGGAAGGAGCCTTACTCTACGA
>AUXO012045198.1_pt1 | contig 19798 bp, 14 predicted proteins | sample 768731 | NCBI WGS metagenome assembly AUXO01 (sample SAMN02715735, study PRJNA202380) | gut metagenome | biome: sheep rumen | host: Ovis aries | place: New Zealand: Palmerston North
GAGCACTTGACTTTTAATCAAGTTGTCCGGGGTTCGAATCCCCGCACGCTCATGGAATGAGAGTGAAGTAGTATATAAGTACTACTTCTTTTTTCATTTAAAGAACTTGCCACCTACATGACCTGCCACTGGCAGCTCATTACAGATGCTTTGGCAACCGGTAGCTTTTCTTGCATACTTTGTTATTGAAATATATTGACATATTTTATTGAAGTGATTATATTATAATTAATAAGAGGGAGTAATCGGCATCTATATATTTCATAAAAGAGATATAAGAATGGAAGATATAGATGTTTACGATGACGTCAGTACGATGGCAAAAGAGCTATCCGTATCGTAATGAAATGATGAGACTTTTATTGCATAGTTTTTATGCAATAAAAGTCTCTTTTTTTTATACCAAAGCAAAAGCATGTAATACAAGTTGACGGTGGCAGATTCTAGGTATACTTTCGATATATCAAAAATTAAAAAGGGTTATTGGCCAAAGAAAGAAAGGAGAACAAATATGCTGACAACAAAACAAGCAAGGGAGAATCAGGAAAAATATGGTTTCAATGAACTGGTAGAAGGGAAAAAGAAAAGTACCGTGCAGATATTTCTGGAACAGTTTAAAGATTTTCTTGTTATCATATTGATCATATCTGCAGTGATTTCCGGTATCTTAGGAGATGCAGAAAGTGCGATTGTTATTTTTGTAGTAATTACGATGAATGCAATACTTGGAACGGTGCAGACCGTAAAGGCAGAACAATCGCTTAACAGTTTAAAACAGTTATCTGCTCCGGAAGCGAAAGTAGCAAGAGATGGAAATATTATTCAGATTCCGTCGAGAGAGGTGACGATTGGCGATGAAGTAATACTGGAGGCAGGGGATTGTATACCTGCAGATGGAAAACTTATAGAATGTGCAAGTCTGAAGGTAGATGAAAGTGCACTGACTGGAGAAAGCATAGCAGTTGAAAAGAATCTGGATGAAGTCGCAGTCGGAACAGCACTTGGCGATCAGACGAACAAAGTATTCTCCGGAAGTTTTGTTACGTATGGAAGAGGAAGATACGAAGTGACTGCAATCGGCATGAATACAGAAGTGGGAAAGATTGCAGATCTTATGAAGAATACATCAGAAAAGCGCACACCACTGCAGGTGAATCTTGATGACTTCGGAAAAAAATTGTCGATATTAATTCTGGTATTTTCAGGCATAATATTTGGGGTAAATGTATTTCAGGGAGAATCTATTGGTTCAGCGTTTATGTTTGCTGTTGCGCTGGCAGTTGCAGCGATACCGGAAGCTCTTAGTTCGATTGTGACGATTGTATTATCTTTTGGAACACAGAAGATGGCAAAAGAACATGCAATTATACGAAAACTGCAGGCGGTAGAAGGTCTTGGCAGTGTATCGATTGTCTGTTCGGATAAAACGGGGACACTGACGCAGAATAAGATGACGGTAGAGGATTATTATGTAAATGAAAAGAGAATACCGGCCGGAAAAATTAATCTGAAAAATGAAAATGAAAAACTGCTTTTGAGATTCAGTATCCTGTGTAATGATTCAACGAATACAGACGGACAGGAGATTGGTGATCCTACGGAAACGGCACTTATTAATCTCGGAAGTAATCTGGGAATCGAGATTATGCAGGTAAGGGAACGATATCCGAGATTGTCTGAGGTTCCATTTGACAGTGAGCGGAAATTGATGTCGACAGCTCATAGGATTCAGGATGATAAGATGTTAACGGCTGATCATATAATGATCGTAAAAGGTGCTGTAGATGTATTACTGGATCGTATGGACAGAATCAGAGTTGGAAATACTGTAAGAAAGATGACAGATTCTGACTGTAAGAATATTTCCATGCAGAATATGCAGTTTTCCAGAGAAGGGTTAAGAGTTCTTGCATTTGCATATAAACATCTGGAAGAGGAAAAAGAAATCGGTACAGAGGATGAAGAGCATCTGATATTTATCGGAATGATCGCAATGATGGATCCGCCGAGAGAAGAGTCGCAGGTTGCAGTAGCAGAGTGCCTGAATGCCGGAATCCGGCCGATTATGATTACGGGAGATCATAAAGTCACGGCTGCGGCAATTGCAAAGAGGATTGGAATATTAAAGGATGAGTCAGAAGCCTGTGAAGGTGCTGATATTGAAAATATGTCAGATGAAGATTTAAAAGACTTTGTAGAGGGAATCTCGGTCTACGCAAGAGTCTCTCCGGAGCACAAGATCAGGATTGTCCGTGCGTGGCAGGAAAAGGAAAATATTGTGGCAATGACAGGAGATGGTGTGAATGATGCGCCGGCTTTAAAACAGGCGGATATCGGTGTTGCAATGGGTGTGACCGGAAGCGAAGTTGCTAAGGATGCGGCGGCGATGGTTCTGACAGATGATAATTTTGCAACGATCGTGAAGGCAGTGGAAAATGGAAGAAATCTGTATCAGCATATTAAAAATGCAATTCAATTTCTATTATCCGGAAATTTCGGAGCAATTCTTGCGGTACTGTATGCAGCAACGGCCGGATTACCGGTGCCTTTTGCCCCGGTACATCTGTTGTTTATTAATCTTTTGACAGACAGCCTGCCGGCAATTGCGCTGGGTATGGAACCGCATTCTAAAGCGGTTATGGATCAGAAACCGAGACCTGTGAATGAGTCAATACTTACGAAAGCATATCTGGTGAATATCGGAACCGAAGGTCTGTGCATCGGGATTATGACAATGGCAGCATTCTTGATCGGATACAGAGGACAGGGTGCAGTTCTGGCAAGTACGATGGCGTTTGGAACATTGTGTATGAGCCGTCTGGTACATGGATTTAACTGCAAAGACGATAAGCCGGTAATATTCTCAAAGAGATTCTTTAATAATAAATATCTGATCGGAGCATTTGTCTTAGGTACTGTTCTGATCACGGGTGTTCTTACAATTCCGGGATTACATGCCATGTTTAAGGTTGTTACGTTAAATATGACGCAGCTGATGACAGTATATGGTCTTGCATTTCTGAATCTTCCTGTGATTCAGGGATTGAAGTATTTGAAGGGAAAGACAAAATGGAATTAAAACAAGAGACAGTGAAGCAGATCAGGGGATTAATCATATTTACGGCAGTACTGATTGTCTGTCTGTGGAAATTTGATGTTGTGATAAGTGCGTTTCAATTTGTATTAAATATAGTATATCCGTTTTTGCTTGGCGGTGCGATTGCATTTGCCTTAAGTGTACCGATGAACTTTGTAGAACGGAAATTATTTACAGAGAGAAAAATTTCTGAAAAATATAAAAGAAAATATGCCAGGGGAATCAGTCTGATGCTTGTAATTACCGGTGTAACCGGAATTCTGGCAATGATAATATTCGGGCTGCTTCCGCAATTGGCAGGAACATTTGCCAATCTGGGAAAGAGTATTCAGGAGTTTATCCCGCAGGTGCAGGGGTGGGCAGATCACCGGTTCCATAATAATAAAGAAATTATGAATGTCGTGAACAACCTGGAATTTGACTGGAATAAAATTATGGAAGCGGCGGCAGGCTTTCTGAAAAACGGAGCGGGAAGTGTGCTGGAGACTACCATTAATACGGCAAAAAATATTATTGGTGCAGTGGGAACGTTTTTTATTGCATTTGTATTCGCAGTTTATATTTTGCTGCAGAAAGAGAAACTGGGAAGACAGGCGAAAAAAGTATTATTTGCGTTTGTCAGGAAGGGGAGAGCAGAAGCTGTATTGGAAGTGCTGGCTCTGACGTATAAGACATTTTCTGGTTTTTTGACGGGACAGTGCGTGGAGGCTTTGATCCTTGGAGCAATGTTTGTAATCACGATGACACTGTTTAGACTGCCGTATGCACTGTTGACCGGAATTGTGATTGCATTTACGGCATTGGTACCGGTTTTTGGAGCATTTATCGGGTGTGCGGTCGGGGCGTTTCTGATCTTTATGGTGAGTCCGTTTAAGGCGTTGATGTTCATTGTGTTGTTTCTGGTACTTCAGCAGATTGAGGGGAATCTGATTTATCCACATGTAGTGGGAAATTCGGTTGGACTTCCGTCAATCTGGGTGCTGGCAGCAGTGAGTGTTGGCGGAAGTCTGATGGGAATTGTCGGAATGCTGATATTTATTCCGTTGATGTCGGTGGTATATGCACTGTTCCGTGAAGTTGTCTACATTAAATTACGACAAAAGAATATTTATCCACAGGATATTTTATAAATGGGGATAACTTTGTGAATGTGATCATTTATTGTGGATGAAGAGGATATCAGTTTTGAAAACGTGATCGTTCTTTCAATTTACAGTAGATGACAGCAATGGCGGTACTGATCAGGGTTGATACAATACCGGCTCCGATAATAGAAGCAGGATTAACGCTTCCATACTGACTCCGATAAGCAATAACATTGATCGGAATAAGCTGAAGAGATGAAATGTTGATGATCAGGAATGTACACATTTCATTACTTGCTGTTCCGGCAGGGCGGGAGATACCGGGAGCCAGATGTTTGCGGCGCTGTTCTTCTAATTTCGATAATTCTTCCATTGCTTTTAATCCGGCAGGAGTGGCGGCCCAGCCAAGACCTAAGATATTGGCGATCATATTGGTGGTAATCGGTTCTTCGGCGGGGTGACCGGCGGGAAGATTTGGAAAAAGGAAACGAATGACCGGACGGATCTTTCTGGAAGCGGCCGGGATAATTCCGGCTTTGGAAGCAATTTCCATCAGTCCTACCCAAAAAGACATGACACCGATCATGGTAATACAAAGTGAGATGGCTTCTTTGGATGAATCAAGTGCTGCATTGGTAATATCGGGCATCCGGCCTGTGAATGCGGCGTATACGATGCCTGTAAGAATCATAAAAGACCAGAGGTAGTTCAGCATAAGTGAGACTCCTGTATGTGGATATCTGAAGTATAATATGCAAACAGTGTGGAAAATATGACGGTATAAATCGCCATGCGTTTGTAAGGGGCTGCCGGAAATTGCACCAATCTCAGTTATATATTAATATATGACAAGCCAATAGAATAAACTGTAAGAGGATAATTTAAAGAAGGAATGTTAATATGCAAATATTGTTATATCTTACAGATTTCATAGTCCCGCTGGTAATCTTCGGGATTGTAGGTTATGGACTGTTAATGAAAGTTCCGGTATACGATACGTTTATTAAAGGTGCAAAGAAGGGGTTTCTGACAGTGATCAAGATTATGCCGACACTTGTCGGATTAATGGTGGCGGTGGGGATATTGAGAGCGTCCGGCTTCCTTGAACTGATTGCAAATGGAATCGGGAGATTTACGGACAGAATCGGTTTTCCGGGAGAGCTGGTTCCGCTTACAGTGGTAAAGATGTTCTCCTCATCGGCGGCGACGGGACTTTTGCTGGACATTTTTAAAGAATATGGAACAGATTCGTATATCGGACGGATTGCATCGATCAGTATGTCGTGTACGGAGACGATCTTTTATACCATGAGTGTATATTATATGACAGCCAGAGTCACGAAGACGCGCTATACATTGACGGGTGCGCTTCTTGCAACTCTGGCTGGTGTGACTGCCAGCGTAGTGCTGGCGGGTATGATGACATGATCGTGTGATGTGGTAAAATGTCACGGGAAAATGTAATTATTCCCAGGGTTTCTTATGATAATCTGAGGAATCTTTTTTGTCTCTGTGGTCTTTTCCGTTCTTGGATTTGCTCCATATGCGGAGAGCAGTGAGAATTCCGACCGTGTAAAGGATCGTGACTAATATTACCGGGTTATCCTTCAGAAAATAAATAACAAGGATAACGGATAACAGACAGATAAAGAGCTGGAATGTGGTCCAGAATCTTTTTTCGCGGACTTCTTTCGCCTGCTGAAGGAGTTCCATACGTTTCTGTTCCATACGGAGATATTCCATCAGATCTTCATCGCTGATGCGGGAAAGGATCTGCTCATCGCGGTTCATTTCGATCTTGCGTTTGGAACGGAAATTAGAGAAGAACTCACGGAACGGATGTTCATCTTTGGAGCGGGATTTTTCCTGTTGTTCGTAAAAGTCTTCTTCCAGGTCTTCGTCTTCTTCCGCATCTTTTTTCGAAAATTCTTTTGTATTTCGGGTGTCACTGAATTTGTCTGCGTTATCGGCAGCTTTACCGTCGGTAGTTTTGCTGTCGATAGTTGTTTGATTATCTGTGTTCTGGGGGTCGGTAATTTCCTTAGAAGCAGCCGTTTCAGTGTCTGTAGTTTCCTGCGCAGCAGATATATCAGCAACAGGATAAAGCACAACGTTGTCAGTGGCAGCAGGTGCGCTAGTTTCAGATTCCTTAGTCTTAAGTGATTCTTCTGTCGGTACTGTTTTTTCTATATTTTCGGACATGATTTTACCTCCGTATTCATTCCTATATTGTATGTTGTCTTTTATTTTATCTTTATTATCTTATCATATCAGCTATGAAGATAAAAAACAAATAAAGAGTGTATAAAACGGCGGAAAATAACTTGCAGTAGAAAAAAGCCCTTAAAAATGTTAAAATTGTAAGGAATCATTTGGAGGAAAACAAGATGCAGTTAATGAATGAAATCCCGGATACGTTCTGGAGTCTGTTCCGTTCGGTCAACCGGGATATTTATATTGAAGCACTTTTATGTATTAATGAAGAATACGAATATAATAACTATTTCCTGACGAAAGAAGTATGTATCCAGATCTTAAGTGACATGAATGCGAAGAAACGGTTTGAGTTACAGCGGGAGGAAAATGATACGGATTTTGATATGTTGGAGACGCCGTCATCAAGGATATTAAACTGGCTTCTGCGGGCAGGATGGCTGAAGCGTATCGAGGATTATAATACACTGGTGACGAATATTGTCATTCCGGATTATGCGGCGGTGATGATCGATGCATTTGAAAAGCTGAATTCGGAAGATGCGTCGGAGACGGATATTTATATCCAGAATGTGTATGCGACGCTGTATGCATTTCGCAATGATCCGAGGGCGAGTATCGGGCTTTTGAGGACGGCATTGGTGAATACGAGGCGGCTGAATAAGGCACTGCAGGACATGCTTCATAACATGAACAAGTTTTTTGCAAAACTTTTACAGCAGGATTCGTACAGCGGGATTTTAAGAGAGCATCTGGACAGCTATGTGGAAGAGATCGTGTGGAAGAAGTATCATATTCTGAAGACGTCGGATAACTTTTACATTTATAAGATGGATATTAAGAAATGTCTGAGAGAGATCCGGGATGATGAGGCATTTATCATGAAGGTACAGGCGCGGTCGAAGATGCTTGGAGATAATCAGGATGATGTACTGGATCTGCTGGATCTGATCGAGCGGGGATTTGATGATATTGAGCACAGAATCGCTAATATGGATAAGGAACATACGAAGTACGTCCGTGCGACGGTAACGAGGATGAATTATCTGTTAAGCGGTGAGACAGATACGAAGGGCCTGGTGGTACAGCTTCTGAATAAGATGTCGGAAGAACCGGAGCAGATGGAAGAGATTATCACAGAGACCGGAAAGCGCATGAATCTGTCACTTCTGGAGATCCTGTCAGAGAAGTCTTTATATAAGAGAAGAAAATCCAGAAAAGACTTCATCAGTCAGCTGCTTCCGGATGAGACGACGGGAGATCTGGATAAGGATGATATCTTAAGACTGAACCGGATCCAGATGCGGTTCAGCAAGAAGCAGATCGAAGAATTCATCGAGAATAATATGGAAGATGAAGTGATGGATGCGTCGAAGATTAATATTGCGGATGAGGAAGAATTTGAAAAATTGATTTTGGCTTATGATTACAGTACGCGTAAGAATAGTAAGTATAAAGTGTTGGAAGAGGAACCGGAGATGGTGGAAAATGCCGGATACCGGTATCCGGCATTAAGATTCGTGAAGAGACGGGCGTAATAGTGTGTAATAATTTGTAATGCAAAACAGAAAGAAAAGTGATGAACAATAATATAAAGAAGTTCTGATAAAAGGAGTTCTAAGAATAATGATAGATTACTACGAACAGCTAACCCAGGAAGAAAAAGAAGAGGTCACAGAGGTCATCCAGACACTGTACCGTCAGACATTTCTCCTGGAAAGAAAATTTGATAAACGTGCGGGAAGGATGCAGTATACAAAAGAATACCGTACCTGTACGAAGCATTTGGAATTTTTTAAAGCATATTTTGAGGTGGCTGGGATCATACTGCGGGAAAATGTACATATGGGTGTGATCTATATCCAGGGAGAGCAGTTATGGGGTGAGAAGCTGCCGCGTCTGGCGACGATCTATTTACTGGTGCTGAAGCTTATCTATGACGAGCAGATGCAGACTGCATCGTCGAGCAGCCATGTGGTGACAACACTTGGTGCAGTAAACGGAAAAGCGGGAGAATTTCATGTATTGAAGAGTCTTCCGTCAATTACGGAAATGAGACGGACGATCGCACTTCTGAAGAAGTATCAGATCATCGAGCCGCTTGATGTTCTGGAAGAATTAAACGAGTCGACCCGCCTGGTCATCTACCCTTGTATCCATACGGTACTTTTAGGAGACGACATCAGGGAATTATTAGCGACATTCAGTGAGGAGGATCAAATTGGAGACGAAGCAGCCATTCAAAGCACTCTCGAAGATATGCCTGAATAACTGGCATTACATAGATAAAAAGATACTGACGCTCAATGAAGGAATCAACTTCTTCACCGGACATTCCGGAAGCGGTAAATCGACGGTTCTGGATGCGATCCAGATCGTGCTGTATGCTAATACGGACGGCCGTGGATTCTTCAACAAGGCGGCAGCAGATGATTCGGACCGTACACTGATCGAGTACTTAAGAGGTATGGTGAATATCAGTGAAAATAATGAATCACAGTATTTAAGAAATCGTAATTTTTCCAGTACGATCGTGCTGGAGCTTACACAGACCAATACCAGGGACAAGCAGTGTGTAGGTGTTGTATTTGACGTAGATACGTCGAACAATGATATCAGTCGCCTGTTCTTCTGGCATACGGGAGAATTACTCCCGAATCATTACCGTTCGGAAGGCCGGTGCCTTACCACTGCGGAAATGCGTGAGTACCTGCAGCGTTCCTTTACGCCGGAACAGTTCTACTGCGGTTCGAGCAATGAAAGATTCCGGAGACAGCTATACGATATCTATCTTGGCGGTCTGGACATGGAAAAATTTCCAAAGCTATTCAAACGTGCGATCTCGTTCCGTATGAATATCAAACTGGAAGATTTTGTAAAGGAATATATCTGTATGGAGCAGGATATCCATATTGAGGATCTGCAGGAAAGTGTCATGCAGTATGGACGCATGCGCAGTAAGATCGAAGAGACGATGGAGGAGATCAGAAGACTGAAGCTGATCTGCGGAAAATATGAGCAGTATGCAGAAAAATCCGATGAGGAGAAGGTGTGCTCTTATCAGATCGACCGTCTGGAGATTATGAACCATGAGGTGAAGAGTCAGGAAGCCAGAGACCGGATCAAGGTAAGGCAGGAAGCCATCGAAGATCTGAAAAAGCAGCAACAGGTGCTGGAGCAGGAAGAAAAGGACCTGCAGAAAGAGTATGAAGAGATCATTCTGCGGATCGCAGACAGTGGGTATGCGAGACTGGAATCAGATCTGGATACATTAAATGAGACGCTGGAGCGTCTGAATAACGGAAAAGTCCGCTGGGAGCAGACTGCAGAGCATCTGAAGGCATGGACGGAGAAAGACATTACGCCAAATCAGGTGATCTGGGATATCGAAAAATTCGCAGACGGAAGCATTTCCGAAGAAGAGCTTGTGCGCCTGCAGGAAGGCTTAAAAGATCTGCAGGAGGAGCTGGAAGACCAGAGACAGGAAGCGGATGCAGACCTTCGCCGGATCAAGAAAGAAGAGAAAGAGGCAAGAGCAGAATTAAAAGAACTGAAGCAGGGAAAGAAGGCTTATCCGAGAGAGCTGGAAGAGGCGAGATTCGAACTGCGTAACCGTCTGCATGAGCGCTGCGGCAAGTTCGTGAATGTGCATATTCTTGCGGATCTTCTGGATGTGAAGGACGAGAGATGGCACAATGCAGTGGAGGGTTATCTTGGAAATAATAAATTGCAGCTGATCGTGGAACCAAAGTATGCCAGGGCTGCGATGGACATTTACCAGGAGATGGATACGAAACGTTTCTTCCGGGCAGCAGTCCTGGATACGGAGAAGCTTACGAAGGACAAGCATCAGGTACAGCCGGGCGCGCTGGCAGAAGTAGTAAAAGCGAAAGAAGCGTATGTGCAGGAATACATTAATTTCTTCCTTGGAAATGTAAAGAAATGCGAATCACTGGATGAACTGCGTGAGTGCAGGATCGGTGTGACACCGGATTGTATGCTGTACCAGAGCTACAAACTGCAGCACATGAATCCGGAGAATTACACCAGAAGAGCCTACATCGGTGAGACGAGTATGCGCCAGAGAATCCGCAAGCTGGAAGAAAAATGTGAGAAGTTAAATGGCGAGAGAATGCCGGTACAGGAGCTGTTAGAAGAGATCCGCCAGGCAATGCAGATGGAGATGTTGAAGCAGCCGGCAGAGGATTATCTCGGATGGCTGGCTGACAGCAAGGCAATCATTTCCAAAGAAAAGAAAAAGGCTCAGCTTCTGGAACAGATGCAGAAGTTAAAGGATGAATCCGTTGCTGCATGGGAAGGCAAGAAGAAAGAAGTGCAGGCGGCACAGGATGCGAAGAAAGAATCCGTATCCAAAGTGCAGGAAGCAATCTGGGAGAATAAGAAAGAAATCGAACGTCTGAATGCAGAAGTTCTCGAATCGGAAGAACAGATGAAGGACGTGAAGAGAAAAGTAGAAGATAAGCGTTACGAGAAGGAATTCCAGGAATATCTGTCGGGCAGAAAATCCGAGAATTATGAGTATCTGAGACGTCAGATGGTTTCGCGGGTATATACGCTCAGGGAAGAAGAGGAAGACGCTTACCGGAAGCTGGTGGAAGAGAGAAGCAGTTATATCAGAGAATATCCGAACCGTACATTCTCAACTTCTATCCGGGACAACGCGCCGTATGAGAAGCTTTTGAATTCGCTGTCCTGCGATCATCTGGAGACTTACAGGGAGTCGGCGAAGACACAGGCGAAAGCGGCTGTGGAGCATTTCAAAGATGACTTCATCTTCAAGATCCGAAGTGCGATCCTGGAGGCTTATCAGAGAAGGGATGAGCTGAACCGGATCATCAGCAAACTGGACTTCGGTAAGGATAAGTATCAGTTCGTGATCACGAAGAACAAGGGGGCAGATGGAAAATATTATAAGATGTTCATGGATGATTCCCTGCAGATCCGTCCGTCTGACTTAGATGATACGATGGACAACCAGCTTGATATGTTCACGATGGAGCATGAGAACCAGTATGGGGAGATGATGAACGAGCTGATCAACATCTTCATCCCGCCGGAGAATGCGACGAAGGACGAGATGGATGAGGCGAAACGCAACATGGATAAGTATGCGGATTACCGAACCTATCTGTCATTCGATATGCAGCAGATCGTACATGGCGATAAGGAGATGACGATCGGATTGAGTAAGATGATCAAGAAGAACTCCGGTGGAGAGGGACAGAACCCGCTGTACGTGGCACTTCTGGCAAGCTTTGCGCAGCTTTATAAGATCAATCTGTCGCCGAAGATGCACCGGTCACCGACACTGCGTCTGGTTGTGTTGGACGAGGCGTTCTCCAAGATGGATGCCGAGAAGGTGGCAAGCTGTATCTCGCTGATCCGCGGACTTGGCTTCCAGGCGATCATCAGCGCGACGAACGATAAGATCCAGAACTATCTGGAGAATGTAGATAAGACTTTCGTGTATGCGAACCCGAATAAGAGACATATTTCCATTCAGGAATTTGAGAAGACGGAGTTTGGGGAGTTGGCGGAGGAAGAATAAAAGATACATAATAAAATTGGAGGGGAATATATCAATATTTTCTCTCCAATTTTTCTTTAATCGTCATGCGTTCGGAAGAAGCTGCCACCTGCGGATGCTTTGGCAAGTGGCAGGTTCTGTAGATAGTTTATTCGATTTTGTATGACATTTTCAAAAATATAATAGTTTTATTGATTGTCCTGGATAGATCTTGGGATATTACATTGCTTCTTCCAGAATCTTTTCATCCTCATTCTGAACATCCGTTGTGCTTTTGGCTTTCTCAGGCTTAATAAATATTGTTCTGAAAATCAGTCGTGCAAGTGGACCAACAAAGATGAGCTGAAGAGGGAACGCCATAATGAAGTTCCGACAGGAAGTCATAAGATAGTCCGGGATAAAATTAGCGGTAAAACCGTATCCGTGGTATACACCGAGGATGCTGGCGAATGCAACCTGCCAGATGACGGTGAATGTCTGGATGGAAAAGATGATAAAGATCGGTCTGTCTCCTGGCTGAACAATCCGGAATGCGCACATCTTCGCAAGGTGTCCGGATACGAAATATGCAAGTAATGCGATGATGATATATTCGATCCACATGCTTTTTAAGGCGATTAAGAATGTTGCATTGGTAAAGCTTCCTGTTGCAAGTACGGTGTTATACAAAGTCATGACATAGACCATCATCCAGGCTGTGATGGCTGTAAAAAAGATAGATTCTCCTTTGGTTCTAGGCATTGTTTGTTCCTCCGTTTTCTGTGTTCTTTGTAATAATCATAATTCATTCCTTTCCGACAAAAAAAGACAATAAATGCGCCCGTCCGTCTGACAGTGGACAGGTGACATTTATTGTCTTCGTATTTGCCAAAGCACTTACAAGAAACTATAGTTGGTAAGTACTGTAAGTGCTTTTATATATAGTTTTTGTTTGTAACTTCTATAGTTTAGCAGAAAAATGAAATTGGAGTCAAGTGAAAATTCCTGGTAGAGTCAACGGGGACAATAAAAAAGCAGGGAATTAGCGTTCCTCGTGGCTCCTACAAATCATTCATCAATAGCCATTTCCAGATCGGAATCACTTCAACACGAATTCCTTCACAGTCAAGAACAGCCTCTTCACTATTTGTAATCAGAATACAGTTGGAGTCCGGTATGAAATTATTTAATTTGACGAAAGCACGGGTTTCACGTTCTCGTGTATCTATATTATCTAATACTTGCATACTGACCTGGATAGCCAGATTTTCTGACGGAACATAGAAGTCGATTTCCACATTATTTTCAAAGAAGTAAACATTTTCTACTCCGTAACGCCGAATTAATTCGATGGCGACAAGATTTTCCAGTTGGGCAGATTTACAGTCTAGTAACATAAGTCCAAGAAGTCCTGTATCCATGAAATAATATTTGGGAGAAGTCTCTTTTTCTACCAGTTTTGCAGCATAGTTTTGCAGAGTAAAAAGCAAATAGGAGTCTGTCATGTAGCCAACATAATTGATTACAGTTTGTTTGCCAATAGATGTTCCTGTACTTTTTAATATATTAGTCAGTCTACTGAAAGATAAAGGTTTCGTAATAGATTCGGCAATCTTTTTTAAAATCAATCTCACAGCAAAGTCATTGGTAATTTTATTTCTTGTTATGATATCACCAAGATATACGGTCTGGTAGATGCTATTCAAAAAAACCCTTTTGTTATTTATTTCCGTTAATTCAGGGAAAGCTCCATATGTTACATATTGGTTATATTGGTTTTGCACATCAGCTTTATCTTTGGTGCTGATTACATCCAGATAATTCTTTTTCATATGATTGGCAATCAGGTATTCTGAGAAAGAATATGGATAAATATTCATAATCACAAAGCGACCGCCAAGAGTAGATGCAATTTCACTACTTAACATTTTACTGTTACTGCCTGTTATATTAATCCGATATTTCATATCAGCAATTCTACGGACAAATTTTTCCCATCCAGTGATATTTTGGATTTCGTCTAAGAATAAATATGGTTTAACGTCAGTTCTGGATATCTCTAACCCGATTTCTAAAATAAGGTTTAAGTCAGCGGCGGTCATTTCTAAAAGACGTTCATCTTCAAAGTTAACATAAACGATTTGTGATAATGGAATTCCATTTGCTTCCAATTGTTTTATCTGTTGATACATCATATAGGATTTTCCGGTTCTACGAATGCCAACAAAACAGTAATTGACATTTTCTTCCAGATAGTAATGTCTGGGAATAAGTGGATTATTAAGGTAGATTTCTTTTTGGTCAATCATGATTTGTTTTAAACTATCTCTATTCATAACATACCTCCAAAATATATAGAACAATTATATCCTATTTTTGTCTTATAAACAAGACAAAAATAGGATGTGATTGTTTGGCAATTAGAACATATATGAAGAATCATTCCTGCAATCTACATGTCATACTTTGTGGTATGTTTTGCAGAAGGCATTTTTAAGACATACTTTAGAATATGAAACTAAGGATAATATATGAGAGGTAAGAAAAAAATATGAGAAAAATCAACAGCTGTTTCCAATCTTTGTGATTTGAAATGATACGGGAAATCATTTCTTCCAAAATCTTCTCATCCTGATTCTGAATCTTGGTTGTGCTTTTGGCTTTCTCAGGCTTAATAAATATCGTTCTGAAAATCAGTCGTGCAAGCGAACCAACAAAGATGAGTTGAAGTGGGAATGCCTGTCCCCGTGGATCACGCAACAGGCAGTTTCTATCTGTTGCATATTTTGCGCAGGTGGAAATATGCAGATGCAACAGTGGGAATCGGAAACGAAAATACGGTAAGGAAAAGAATCTGTAATCTGAGTAGAATAGAAGACAGTTAAAGAAAAGCTTTTCCCCTTATGCGGAACCGGAAACTGCGAAGGGAATCTACACGAATTTATTCAAAAAAGGAGAAAGATATGGAAGTAAATAATAATGTAAAAAAGGCGTCCAGACTTGGGGTGATCTGTTATGGACTTGGTGATCTGGCCTCTCAGTTTGTATGGACATTTGTAGGTTCTTATCTGACAATTTTCTATACAGATATTGTAGGATTTGCACTGATTGTTGTATCAGGAATCATGTTGATTGCAAGAGTATGGGATGCAGTAAATGACCCAATGATGGGAGCAATTGCAGAAAATACCCGTTCAAAGTTCGGAAGGTTCCGGCCGTACATAGCGTTTGGCTGTCCGTTCCTTGCAATATTTGCAGTTATGACATTTGTAAATATGGGAAATGGTGCCGGAGGAGTTATTTTCTCAGCGGTTGTATATATTATTGCAGGTATGTTATATACACTGGTAAATATCCCGTATTCATCATTGGCAGCAGTTATGACAGAAGATCCAAAACAGCGTAATCTGATTGGTGTATCACGAAGCGTAGGTATGAATCTTGGTATGATCATTGTAAACTCATGCTCAGCAGGTCTTGCACTTCATTTCTCTGGAAGTGGTGCAGAAGTTGCAACAGGACATGGTTATATGATGACAGCAATTGTATATTCAATCATTGCTATTCCATTGTTCCTGATTGTTTTCTTTACATCAAAAGAAGTAATCATGCCTGAGCAGGAAGCAAGAAAGCTGAATCCGAAAGAAACACTTTCTGGCATGGTAAAGAATAAGTATCTGATGGTGATCTTCATCGTATCTACCATTCAGATGGTAGCTTTTATGGGACGTATTTCCATTACTACATATTATGTTATTTATTGCCTTGGAGCATTTACATTAATTGCTCTTATTATGACAATTCCTTCTATCGGAGGGATTATTGGTTCTCTGATTGTAGCACCGCTGGCCAATAAATTTGGCAAGAAAAAAATACTGGCTGTCACACTTTTGGGACAGGGAATCGGACTTTTCATCGTATACTTTGCACCATTTACTAATATGACACAGATTATGATCGGACACTGGATATATGGTATCTTCAACTGCGGTTTTCCAATCTGCCTTGGTATGGTTGCAGACTGTGTTGATTACTGGGAGGATAAGACAGGTGTCCGTCAGGATGGAAGCTACTATGCAACATATGGACTTTCTACAAAACTTGGTAATGCGATCGGTTCTGCGGCAGGTGTGCTGATCATCAGTGGATTTGGTTATGTTGCAGGAAGTATGGAACAGACGAAGTCAGCGCTTTCAGGAATCAATCTTACCGTTAATCTGATTCCGGCAATCCTTCTGATTGTTGCAGCAGTTATGGTAATGGTTCTCTGGGATAAAACAGATAAAGACTTTGACGATATCCGTGCAGATATCAAAAAACGTAATGCACATGAATAAAAGAAAATAAAAATAGCAGAAAGGATGAAAGAATTATGGCTATTAAATCATCAGTAAGTTTATACAGTCTTCAGTATCAGTATCTTACAGGAAAAATGGATCTCGAGGCGATCTTAAAATATATGAAAGACCTCGATGTAGATGGAATCGAATTATTACCGGATCAGATGATCCCGGGAGCACCGGAACCATCGGAGGAAACACTTGCAAAATGGGACGAATTAATGAAAAAATATCCAATCGGACTTGCATGTGATGATTGTTTCCTGAACACAAATATGTTTAAAAACCGTGAACTGACAAAGAGAGAATGCATCGAGCTGATCAAAAAAGAGATCAAGCTTGCACACCGACTCGGATTCAAGATTCTGCGTCTGGTATCTATGGTACCTGCATGGATTCTGGAACCTTGTCTTCCGACAGCAGAAAAATATGATGTATGCATGTGTATTGAAATCCATGCAGGACTTGGATTCGGAGTACCGAAGACAGAAGAATTCCTTGCAGAGATGTTAAGACTTGATTCTCCGTATATAGGAATTGTACCGGATTCCGGACTTTTCTGTAAGAGACCGCCGCGTGTCATGAGTAATTACTGCAGAGAAGTATATGGAACCAATGAAGAACTGATCGCACTTGGCGATGAAATATTTGCAAGTGGAACAGATACTTATACATTAACGATGAAAAATGGTGGAAAGATGGATCCACGTATTGCCGCAGCAGTAAAAGATCCTGCAAAGGATATGTTCTATGCGACAAATCTGGATGGATATGAGAATAATCCACTTTCTGTTATGGATCCTTATGTAAAATACATCAAACATGTACATTTCAAACTTTATGAAATGACAGAGGATGGAAACGAGTACAGTATCGATTACAGGGAAATTCTGCAGTATCTTCACGATCATGGCTATGATGGATATGTTTCTACAGAATACGAAGGAAACAGATGGGTTCTTCCAGATCATCCGATTCCGGAACTGGAACAGGTAGAAGCACATCAGAAGATGATCAAGCGTTTGATTAAAGAGATTGAAGGCTAAAGGAGGAAGTTGAAATGTTTGATAATAATGTATTTATTCCAGGAACCTGTAAAAATGTAGAAGAAAATGGAAAAATCATCGGATATGAAATGCAGACACACATTACTTATTACAGAGGAATTCCATTGTCTATGATCAATTACCTGAAGGTATCGGTAGATGGAGAAGAAGTACCGGAAGAAGATATCCGCTTTACACCGGATCGTATCGACTGGTTTACACAAAAAGAAATGGAAACCGTCAGTGCGATCAAGTGGGAATATGGCGCACCGGGAACTGTCAGAGTATTAAAAGAAGGTGGATTAAGTAAAGGGGAGCATCAGGTAAAACTGACGGTCTGCACACGTACTGCTTATATTCCAGTTCCGTTGGAAGGAACAATGACACGTACGGTTGTAATTGAATAAATAAGGACCAGGAAATACCTTTGTGTTATTTCCTGGTTTTTCACATTTAGGAATAATAAAATTTTATATGGTATGAAAGTGTTATAATGTGATATGATAATACAATTGAAACTTTGACGGAAGACAGATTTTATTAAAAAGAGCTTCCTGTATAATTCAAATATAGGGAATTCCCAGAAAGAAGGTTGAGAAAAAAATACCTCAGTGTAAAATAAGATTACTGACTTTGACCAGGTTAGTAAAAATCTTATTGAACAGAGAGGTATCTAAAATGAATTGTAACACACAAAACGCAAAAATTGCATCCATAACTGAAAAAACTTTGATTGTTGGTATTGATGTTGGCAGCGAGACTCATTATGCCAGAGCATTTGACTGGCGAAATTATGAGTACTCGAAGAAACCATTGGAGTTTAGCAACACAGAAGCCGGTTTCCTGACATTCAAGGCATGGGTGGAGGATATTGCAGAAAAACATGGAAAAACCGCTGTAATTCCCGGTATGGAGCCGACCGGCCACTACTGGTTTGCTTTAGGGAAATTCCTGCAGGACAACGGAATGAAGCCTGTGCATGTAAATCCCCACCATGTTAAGAAGTCGAAAGAGTTGGATGACAATAACCCCAACAAAAATGACCGGAAGGATCCCAAAACAATCGCAGCGCTGGTCAATGAAGGGCGGTTTTCTTACCCTTACATACCGACCGGTATTTATGCAGAAATCAGAAGCCTGTCGAACCTGCGCTTTCAAACGCAGGAGGAGCTTACAAGGATCAAGAACCGAATCGCCAGATGGTTTTCCATCTACTTCCCCGAATATAAAGACGTTTATGGGGATTTAAAGGCGGTCAGCGGGCGGATGGTGCTGAAGGTGGCACCGCTTCCGGAGGATATCAGGAAACTGGGGGCGGAAGGTGTGAATCGAATCTGGAGGGACGCAAAGCTGAGAGGCGCCGGAATGAAGAGGGCAAAGACCCTGGTATCGGCCGCAGAGCATAGCGTTGGCAGTAAGGAGGCACCGGAAGCTGCGCGGATTGAATTGAAAAATCTGCTGAATGACATGGATGTATATGCGTCAAGACTGGAGGAGCTGCTTAAGGGCATAGAGGAAAAACTGAAAGAGATTCCATATGTTGATAAGCTGATGGAGATTAAGGGTATCGGACTGGTTACAGTCGGCGGCTTCATTGCAGAGGTGGGAGACATTGGACGTTTTGATAACCCCAAACAGCTACAGAAGTTGGCAGGATATGCAATCGTTGCAAATGATTCCGGAAAGCATAACGGTGAAAGCCGGATCAGCTATCGGGGGCGGAAGCGACTCAGATACGTGCTGTACGAAGCTGCGATATCGCTGATAGGAAAGAATGCTGAGTTTCGGGAAATACACGAATACTACCGGACACGGAATGCAAACCCACTGAAAAAGATGCAGTCAGTGGTAGCGGTGGCCTGTAAGATTCTGAGGATTTTTTACACCATTCTGACAAAGGGCGTTGATTATGACGCAGAGAAGCTGATGAGTGACATCAGACGGCCACAGATGCAAGCAGCATAAGAAACCAAAGTATAAAGTAGAAAAGTCTTGTTACAGTTGAATTGAGCCCTTAGAGATATGACCTGAGAGTTGAATTCAGCTGTAACAGGAAAGCTGAAAGCAATGAGGAACGAACCGGGAAAACGTCCACTGAAAGGTGCCGGAAAGGGAGTCATGCGAATCAAGTCAGTAAGAATTTATACAAAGAATGAGCCAGTAGTCGGCAGGAATATTTTCCATAGGGCAAGACCCTGAAAAAGAGCTAAGCTGACACCCTGGTTATGGATAGGCGGAACGAAGGAAGTTAGGACCCTCCGGAAATGTGAGGTGATCCTGGTAGACACGGGAGGTACGTCGCCGTAGCGGGAAGGGCATACACAAGGCCATGTAAAACGAAAAACAGAGACGTTTTATTTCGTATACCCTGATACCGCTATTTTTGTACCAGATACTTAGAAATATCCATTTCCTTGGCTCATTCATCTGAGAGTAAACAATAAAAAAACCTTGATTTTTAAGGAAAAAACACTTGACTAAATAGGGAG
>AUXO015527740.1_pt1 | contig 19790 bp, 16 predicted proteins | sample 768731 | NCBI WGS metagenome assembly AUXO01 (sample SAMN02715735, study PRJNA202380) | gut metagenome | biome: sheep rumen | host: Ovis aries | place: New Zealand: Palmerston North
AATTTAGTGAAAACATTAAATATCTTTCCAAAAACTTTATGCTTAAAAAACATTCAACTACCTCGCAGATCTAAAAAAAGTATCAGTGAATTTATCCAATATTCCACGATATCTTTTAATCGAATTAATAATCTTGACAGTTTCTTTGTAATCATCTTCTAAAATAGGTTTTGTTAAATTTGAATATATCCTTTCGTCAAATCCTGGGATAACCTTAACATTTTTCTTTAAAAGAGGATTAATGGACTTGATTAAATCAAATTTATCATCATCATTAACATCACTTAAAACCAAACTTGTCAACCAATATACGAAGTGCATATTAAAAATTGCTGCAAAAAATTCGGTCAAATCAGAATCCGTTAAAAATTTATCTAATTCAAAGTAACCTTCAACCATTTTGCCCAGATATTTCTTGTTTCTAATGTGAATGGTTGACCTGTCCCCCTCCACATTACGAATATTATAGTTATAGCTGTAAAAGTCATCCAAATAATAAGTGCATTTTGATTTTAATAGGGAAACTATAAAGAAATACAAATCTTCCGCCAGCATTCCCTGCAAGAAATGTATATTGTTTTCAGTTAAAAAATCCTTTTTAAAAAGTTTGCACCAAATTGCAGGGTCTAATGTAAAAAAACGTTTATCTTCAGTGAAATTATTGATTAAAGCATGTTCTCCATTAAAAACTGTTTCAACTTCAACCCTTTTAGACGGAAAAATCTTATAATAATTTGTTACAAGCATATCGGCATTTTTTTCTTTTGCTGAATTGTACATTACCTCAAATGCTTCTGGCACATACGTATCATCATGATCTGAGAAAACAACATATTCAGCATCGGATAAATCTAATCCGATATTACGTCCTTTGCCGGGAAATCCGTTATTTTCATCCAGAAATATTGACTTGACATTGGAAAAGTTCTTATCAAATAACTCAAGCAAATATAAAGTATAATCATCATCAGAATTATCATCAACAAAAATCACCTGTATATTTTCAAAACCTATGCTTTGATACATCATTGAATCAAAAAATGCATTTAAAAATAAACCTGAATTATAGGTCGGAACAACTACACTAACCTTATATTTATCCATATTATCCTACCAATTTGTTTTTTATTCTGGAAAATAAACTCCTGTCATTCATATTTTTCTGAGTTTTTGATAATTTATTAGATTCTAAAACCGCTTCATCAAATTTCTGATTTAATATTAATTCAACTAGCTTATTATATCTTTTTTTAAAGTAAGGGTCTTCTGTGTAATACTTACTAAATATATCTCTTGATTTTATAAATAATTCTTTTTTATCCTCATCGCCAAGTTTTGATAAAACGATTGTATAGAGCCAAGATGTAAGATGGCTTCTAAATATCAATTCACCATATGACACCTGATTAATGTCAACCAACATTTCATCAATCTTATAATATCCATTTAAAATAGCTTCAATATATTTGCGGTTTCTTACATGTATTGTTGACTTGTTATCTTCGCTGTCCCTTATTTTATAATTATAAGAATAAAAATCATTGAGATAAATTATTCCCTCCGCTTTTAAGCAAGCATATGTTGCCACATAAACATCTTCGGCCAACATTCCTTCCAAAAAGAATATATTGTTGTTTATAAGAAATTCCTTTCTAAAAAGCCTTGTCCATATGGCCGCAGGAACCCTCAAGAGGTTTTCATCCTGTGAAATATCAGAGACCCCAATTTCACCTTCATCGCCATAAATTGATTTGAAAGGAATGCTTTTATCTGTATAAACTTGATTGAAATTAGATATCAGCATGTCATTTTTTCCAATCTTATCGCACATTACTTCAAAAGCATTTTGAGTATAAGTATCATCATGGTCAGCGAAAATCACATGATTAGAATTGGCAATCTTTAAACCAGTATTTCTTCCTGTACCAGGAAAACCGGAATTTTTATCTAAAAAAATGACTTTTACATTTTCATAGGAACTATCCAATTCCTTTAATAGATTCAAAGTATATTCATCCGTTGACTTGTCATCAACAAAAATAACCTCTATATTCTCGAATCCAATGCTTTGAGCTTTGATTGAATCTAAAAATTCAGTTAAATAATCACCAGTATTATAAGTAGAAACAACAACGGAAATTCTATAATCATACATTTTTATCAGTTAAATTATTATATAAATTTATATAACTATCACACATTTCATTAATATCTTTAAATTTAATCTTTGAAATATTTGATAGCTTATTTTGATAATCATTTTGATTTATATTGATAATAAAGTTATAGATATCCTCTACATTTTTATAGTCAACCAACCATCCTGCTTCAGTTGAGGTAATTCTTTCCTTTAATGCTCCCAAGTCACTAGCTATAACAGGAAGGCCTGACATCCAAGATTCGGTTAAAGTATATGAATAAGTTTCTGGACAAGTAGATAAAATCAGGGAAAATGATGGTTTAATTTCACTTACAATCCTATTGAAATCATTTCTTTCATACTTTCCATGATTAATTGCATATTTATTTAAATTAGGAATGGTGGTTCCCATCAGATGTAGCTCCAAAGAATTGTTCTTATCTAATTTTTTTAGATCTTTAATTACCAATGATCCCTTATGAGGAGAAACATGGCCGGGAATCAAAACTTTAATTGGTTTTGAAGATAATTTTGCAGTCCATGAGGATACATTTATATTAACGCCATGTTCTATTAGCATAAAATTATCAATTTCAGGATAAATTTCTGAATACAAATCAATTACACTTTGTGTAGGGGCAATATTGCAAGAAGATTTTTTTAACAACTCTTTTGACAGATTGCGCCATTTTTTAAGGATTACATCATTAGTTATTGTGTCATCCTTAGAAATTCCACCACAGTCATCACATTTAAAATCGCAATATTGGCAATTTTTATCAACCAAATGTATGGATGGACATATATAATAGAAGTCATGTAGACTAACCAAAAATGGAATTGATTTTTTTACAATGATATCAATTAAATCAAAACTATGATTAATTAAATGGTTAATATGAACTAAACTTATATTTAATTTTGAAAGGATTTCTTCATAAACGATAGCCAAATCCTCATTGAAAAAAATGCTATCAAAATTACTCTGAGAAATAATATTGTCCTCATTGTCAATGACTGAAAAATCAGTACTGAAACTTATTGGATAATTGGCAATTTTTTCCAGATGACTATTAAAATGCCATAATTCAACATCTTCACCATCAGAGGTTAAAATAAAAGCAGTGTAATCTTCAGGCAAATGATGAATAATATCCATATTCAAAAACCCTGTGCCTCCAACAGTACCTATCTTTTCATGAAGAACGAATAAAATATTTTTATCAGAACCTCCGAATTTAGATAAATCGATTTTTTCGGGTTTAATCAATCTGTTTTCATTTATTCCATATAATGCATAATGAATTAACGGATTAATATCGACATCATCATAATGATTCTTATAGAAAACACCATCAAATTCATTATTGGGTTTTTTACCTTCACCAAATCCGAAGAAAATATAGTGAAGTAATGGATCCATTTTAGAGTCTTTAACTTTAGGATATTTTTCTAAATAAAAATCATCATCAAATAAGTTATTTTTACGAATGGCCTTATATCCATTTATAATTTCCTTTGATTTATTTTTATCTTTAATTTTATATGAAATATACTTGGCTGGAAATCTAGAAAAAATCTTATTTTTAAAACTCATATCCATCAATTATAATCTTTTCAAGTTTTTCTAAAAATTCACTGGCAAAATCGTTTTCAATATTAATATCACAATCAATATTCTTGTTTAATGAAAGAGTAATATCAAAATCGCTTGAATCTAAAGATTTATCTTCCATAACCAAAATTTTAACAATATCTGCTCTTGAAATTAACTCATTTGTATCACATTTATCGGTGAATGAAATTAGGATATCTGATGAATTTCCGATATAGTAATTTTTCATATTGGTTATTAATTCAACAGTAAAATCAAGCTCATTGAACTTTTTAGATAATTCAGAAATAGTTTTTTGGTTTTTAGTAAAATTATCATCGATTATAGTAATTTTTAGTTTTTTATCTGTGAAAAATCCATTGTCGTTAATTTTATCCAAGAGCAAACTTTTTGAGAGTAATTGACCCCATTTATTCCAAAAAATAGAATAATTACTCTTATCATTTTCAAAATAGCTTTTAGACTTAACCCTTGTACTAGATTCATGATGGAAAAGCAATGAATTAGCAGCAAACATCACATTTAAGTTATTTTGATATAACTTTAAGCAAAAATCAACATCTTCCAAACCATAATTATAATCTTCACAAAGCCCTCCTAAATCATTATAAGCTTTTTTGTCAACGAGCATTACTGCACCAGTAACAGCAATACAGCAAGTATTTTGAGTTAATGCTGAATCAAAAATATCCAAATTAGAATTGGATTTGTTTACTGCATATAAACAACATGGATACATCCTTTCTGCAAAAATATCACCACTATGCTGTATTAAAAATGATTTTTCACGATTTTCTGTGAAATAATATGGAAAAACAAGTTTTGCACCAACGCATGCAACATTATCATTATTTTCAATTGTTCCAACCAATTCATTTAACCATCCATAAGTCGGTTCAATATCGTTGTTCAACAATAATAAATAATCGCCATTGGCAATTTTTGCGGCATTATTATTTCCTTTAGAAAAACTGACATTGACATCATTTTCTATAATCGTGATTGGCAAATCCAAACTTTTTAAATATTTAACAGAATCATCAGAGGATGCATTATCGACAACGATAATTTCATAATTAGAATAGTTGGTCTTTTTATCAAAATCTTTAAATAATCTTTTTAAATGATGAATTCCATCCCTATTGAGAATGATTATTGAAACCAAAGGCTCTTCATCAAAATGATAGTTAGCCAAAAATGGCAAATTGGTTTCACATATTTCATTCTTTCTTCTAATGGAATAAGACTTTTGAATAATCTTGCCTTCATTAATACCATAGGCCATGTAATGAACCAAAGGATTAATACCTGCTTGTCTAACATCAGGATAAGCTTTTAAATAAAAATCATCGTCAAAATCTAAACTTGGAGATTTTCCTTCCTTATATCCTTTAACCAAATAATGAGTCAAAGCATCTCCAGAAACATCATCATATGTTTTTAAATAAAAATCCTCATCATACAAACCTGAACGTTTTATTTCGTCATAAAACTTAAAATTACGGGCTGAAGATTTGTAATCAAAATGAGATTTGGTTAATAATGAAACAATATTTTTTCCCATTTAATCACCCTTATTTCTAAAACTCCTTAGTTTACTAGTTAATTTCCATGATGTAGAACTTCTAATACCCTCTATTTCTCTATCCCAATGGTTTCTAACTTGATTAAGAGCTTCCGCTTCATCCCTTAATGCATCAATATCATTAAATAACAGTGAAATCTCCTCTTTAGTTAATGTATTTTTATCTTGAATATTGCCCTCTAAAGATTTGATTAAATTTCTGCTTGTAATATAGTCATCAATCTCAATATTATGATGATAATCCCCTTCTTTTTTCCAATAATCATTTATCCAATAATATTCCGAAGCTACAGAAGGATGAAAATCATTTTTCCACATCAAATATGTGAAGCTGAGTTGATCTTGATTAGTGAAGTGGATAATTTCTTTCCACCATTGATTCATCAAATCAATGATTGTAGGATTATTATGCTGTCTAAAAATAGCGCCCAAGACAGGCAAACCATAATGATTAGGCATTCCTTCTTTTCTATAGGTTTCAACCTGTTTTAAAATAGCATAGTTTGAATATCTTGGAAATTGAATAGAACTGTTTGCTTCATCAAAAATGCAGTCCCTTTCAGGATGAACAACATTTAGCATAGGAGAGTTAACATATTTTGAGATATATTCCCTAATACTTCCAACAATCCTAAAAGAACCGTCAAGCCAAAAACTGTATTCGTTTTCTGGAAAATACTTATGAGGAAATACCTTATATTGTTTTGCTATTCTATTGTCATCCAATGTTGAATCTTCCATTTGAATAATTTCCCAAGTATCTGACTCCAAATCTGGATTTTGGGAAAAGCAAACATATCTACAATTATCATCTATAAACTCCGGTTCTTTAAGTGAGTCATAATCCCCTGTAAACGCTGTATAAATTACTAATTCATTATCATTAATATCTTCAATTAATTCTTCATCAACTTCCAAATTAGGTTGAAATAAATCACTTAAAATAAAACTATCAACGTTAGATTCGTATCTAGCTTTAATTACTTCATAAGGATCAATATTTTCATTCATAAAAATCAGCAAAACAAATATTATTATTAATTAATATATATTTTGATATTTATTAAATATATCTAAATCAAACAAAACATTAAAAATCGCAAAGTATAAATTAACCATAAAACATATTACAATATGCAATTTTTATTGTTGTTTTTTATAGTTAATTATTAATATTAATCAGTTAAATTAGATATAACATGTTAATTTTACATCTTATAATTAAAAGAGAAATAATTATGCTCAAAAATTAAAAAAACGATTAATAATGTTTTTTAAAAGAGCCATTTATATTTAATTTTTTAATTAAAATAATTGTTATTAAATATTAGATTTTACGGGTGATGGATTGAAAAATAAAAATATCATAATTACTGGCGGACTTGGATTCATTGGTTCCCATATAGTGGAGGAATTAGTAGAAACTAACAATATCATAATTATAGATGATTTATCCACTGGAAAAATGGATAATCTCGAAAATCCAAATCATGAAAATATAACATTGATTAAAAAAAATCTAAATGATGTTGAACTTAATGATATCATTAAAGATGATGTCGATTATATATTTCATCTAGCAGCAATGGCAAGTGTTCCTTTAAGTGTTGACGACCCAATTAAGTGTAATGATATAAATGTAAACTCAACAATTAAGCTTTTAGATTTTGCAGTAAAAAATGATGTTAAAAAAATCATATTTTCCTCTTCTGCAGCTATTTATGGAAAAAACACAAACATGCCTTTAAAAGAAACTGAACCATTAATGCCATTATCACCCTATGGCGCATCAAAAGCAACTTGTGAATTATACCTACAATCATTTTATGAAAGTTATGGTTTAAACTACACTGCATTAAGGTATTTTAATGTATTTGGACCAAAACAAGATGAAAATTCACAATATGCTGCAGTTATCCCTCAATTTATAAGTTCACTTGTTAAAAACGAACAACCAATAATATATGGTGATGGAGAACAAACTAGAGATTTCATTTATGTTTCAAATATTGTTAAATCCAATATTAAATCTTGTGAAATATCATATAACGGATGTTTAAATGTAGCTTCAGGTAAAAGAATTTCAATTAATGAACTATATGAAATTATCAAAAAAGAAATTGGAAGCGATCTAGAACCGATTTACAATCCTCCTAGAGTTGATGAAATTAAACATTCACTGGCGGATATTTCAAAATTAGAAAAACTTAACTTTAACTTAAATGATAATTTTGAAGAACAAATTAAAACTACAATTGACTGGTTCAAGAACGAAAAACATTAGATTCATTAATTGAATCACATTGTAGAAAATAACAAATTTTACTTTTTTTACAAAAAGTCTTCAGCTTCTTTCTGAAGAAACCCAATCACCAATTTTAAAAGAATAAAACATTATATTAAAAAAAATAATTAATATATTTAACTAGTGGAAAAATTTCATGATTCCAGGTATTGATTGTAACATTGCCTGGACACCTAAAATAAATATAGCAAGCCCTCCAATGAAATTGATATGTCTTGCATATTTAATAGCTGCTTTTGTACCAAAAGTACCAATTAAAAACCAACATATAACCGCACAAAAACTTAAAGCTGCCAAACCTACAGGATTAACGCCAGCACCTACACCTTGAGCCGCTAAAATTAGGTTTTCAATGTTACCAAAAATTAATAATCCTGCGAATTGTTTTAATTCTTTATCCATTTTATTCGCCCCTAATTGATTCAATCATTGCTTGTCCGCCTAAAATGAAAATAACAAGACCTCCAAAAAAGTCTATGAAATCAACATAAGGTAATGCTATTTGAGTTCCAAATGTTCCAAGTGCCAACCAAAAAGCAACAACAATAATACTAGCAATACCTAATTTCAAAGGATTAACACCCGCAACAACGCCCTGTGAAGAAAGAACCAAATTTTCAATATTTCCGAAAATAATTAATCCCACAAACGGTAAATATTGTTCCAACATTTTAACACCATTTCCCTAATCGGAAGTAATCTTCCGAAAAAAAATTTTCTCACTAAATACTATTAACATTTAAGAATATATAAAACTATCTTAATTTTGAAAGGATTGAATCCCACTGATTAACCCTATCTTCAAGCCTATAATCTGATAATACCTTATTTAAAGCATTATTTCTAAATTTAATTCTCAAATGTTTATCTGAAATTAATTTTTCAATTTTTTGAACCCATTCTTCTTCGTTACTGGCCAAAAAACCATTTACTCCGTCTTCAACGATAGAATTATAAACACACATATCAGAATATACACCAGGAATCGCCAGTACTGCCAGCTCAATAAATTTTAATTCACTTTTACATTGATTAAAAGACGAATCCTCAAGAGGAACAACAGCAATATCCCAATCAACTGTTTTAGATAGCCATGGCATGAACTCTTCAAAATTCATATTGTTTGGAGGAAGTTCAATTGACCTGAACCAGTCTTCATCAACATTATCGCTTTCATTGAATCCCCCAATTACCTCAAAATCAAAATCATATTTTTCCTTCAACTTCAAGATAACATTTTTTATTAAAAACAAATCTTTAGAATGGGTTAATGTACCATAATAACCTAATTTAAGTTTTCCATCTTTTTTAATATCTTCTTTAATGTCAAAAACAGAATCAACATAATAATTCCTTATGACTTCCGTCTTATTTTCATCGAATTTTGAAGCCAAAGTCGGAGTTGAAACAGTAATCATGTCCGCCCTGTCAATGAAGTTATTTATTGATTTTGAAACTCTTGTTACATATTCATATGATGGACTGTTCTTTTCAACACCCAACAAGTCATCATCGGTTTCGTATATTAATTTAATATCATATTTTTCACACTTTTCACGCAATACATCCAAAAATGGTAAAATCCTTTGAACAACAACCACATCAAATAGCTTAGACCTTAAGATATTATCGATGTCCATCATCACAAAGCTATCCATACCATACATGAAAAATGTATATCTTTCAGATTCAGACAACTTAGAAAATAGGGCATGAAGTCTGATGTAAGGACATGGAGCTAGATTTTCAAAAGGATCATTTGTAAAAACACCAACACGAATCCTATCCACCACAATTGGTTCTTCACGCTGAATATACGGAATCAATGTCCTTTTATCAGTTATATAAAAAGAATCAGATACTATGTCCTCAACCTTTTTTCTTTCATTTGCAAAGTATTGATCGAAGAGATGAATTTCAAGTGTATTGATATAATTATTATCCAAAATGTTAATGCAATAATTATTATCAAAACCATTCAAAACATAATCAATTACAGGATTTTCACTATTATAAGTATTTTTATAAAATTCCAAGTTGAAAACATCACTTACATAAGCCTGTTGAGTATCTAAAGAGTCATTTACACCATAATATAGATAATGTAAAATATAATCCAAATCATTTAAATTACCATGAATTTCACGATATTTAATTTCGTCCAGCATATTTAAACTCTTAATCCTTGAATAGGCTTTATTGTATTGGGAAATCTTTTGAGGATTGCCCTTGGATTTTAATGAAATATAAGCCTTAGGATTATTTTTTATTGATTTGGAAAAAAACATATTCTCAACTCTTAATTATATATAATAATTTACATAAAAATAAATTTATGTCATACAAAGTAACTGTTATTATTCCAACATACAATAGTGTTGAATTTCTGGATTCAACTATTTCTTCTATAAAAAATCAAAGCATAGGTTTTGAAAACATTGAATTAATAATAATTGATGATTATTCTACAGACTCAACACAAGACATTATAAACAAATATTGTGAAGAATACGATAATATTAAAACATTTGAGTCAGGTAAAAAAACCGGAACTCCTGGAAGAGCAAGAAACATTGGAATTAAAAACAGTACTGCCGATTACATAATGTTTATAGACCATGACGACAAATATCTTCCAGATACTGTAGAAAAACTATATAATGCCAGTATTAATAATTCAAGTGATGTGACTATTGGAAAATTCCAAACTTTTGGAGAAAATAGAATTATTTCAGAAGACTGGATAACAGAAGATGTTATTTTAAACTCTATTGATGAAAATCTACTTTTCTTTTCAATAAATAACATTTGGAGAATGATTTTTCCAAAAGAATTCCTATTAAAAAATGAAATAACATTTCCGGAAGGAGTTTTCGCCGAGGATTTGACTTTCATGATTGATGCATTCATAAATGCAAATAAAATCGTGTTTATTAATGACATAGTATACAATTTCAGATTAAGGACAGGAGATAACTCATCCACTAGCTTATCAAAAGGAATGCATTATTTAAACGGATTAATTGATGGTTATAAGCATACAATTAAAGTATTGCAAAAAAATAATGCATGCAAATATTATGACACTATTTTCAATCAGCACCTATCCGTTTGGCTAAGCGATGTTGCACTAAGCGAAACAATCAGCATTGAAGACAAACATGAACTTGTTAATAAGTCAATTCCCATGTTTAAGCAAATTGAAAATATCAAACCGTTTCCGGAAAATAACGCCATCAAAAGCATAATATTACAGCTTGTTTCCGACAATGTAGATGAAGCGTTTACCCAAATGGGAGATTACCAATTATTTACCAATAGAATTTACAATCTTGAAAATGAATTGAATCAGAAAAATCAGCAGATTGCATACTTAAAGACAACAAAAGGCTGGTTTAAATATAAAATAAAAAACATTAAAGAAAGATTAATAGGTTAACATTAATCTTTTAATTTTTTAAAAATTCCATCCCATTGACTGACACGGGACCTTAAGCTATAATTTTTTAAAATATCCTCTTGAGCATTATTAACAATACCGTTTCTCAAAGTAGGGTCGTCAATTAATAAGGATAACTTATCAACCCATTCATCTTCATTATTAGCCAAAAATCCAGTGACTCCATCTTCAATAGCCTCATTATATACATTCATGTCACTAGCTACAACAGGTACACCTAATGCAGAAAATTCAATGTATTTAAGCTCACTTTTACATTTATTGAAGTCATTAGTTACTAATGGAATTATACCAATGTCCCAGTCTGCATTTTTACCGAGCCAATCATAAAAAATCTTCATTGACATTGGATAGTAAGGGATTTTTTTAATGTGGAACCAGTCAGATTTTTCATCTAAAGAAGCTCCGGCTATTTCAAAATGAATAGTGATTCCTTTTTTGGAAAAAATATCTTTTAATCGCAAAATCACATTATGAATAAGCTCTATATCCGCATCATGAGTCAATGTTCCGAAATAACCTATCTTTATGAATTCATTGCCCCTATAATTAAAAGGTTTTAATGGCAGGGACCCATTGACATAATAATTTTTGATTAATTCTACATTGCCAACATCCAACTTATCAAAACGATTTTTTAATTCATCAGTACTTACAGTAATTTGGTCAACATGTTTTACAAGCTTTTTAATATTATCAAAATTACCTAAAATATAATTATAAGAAGGATTTGCAGGATTTATATCCAGAAAATCATCATCTGTTTCATAAACTATTTTAATATTGTGTTTTTTGGCTTTTTTCAATAAAACATTGGAATAAGGATTAACCCTTTGAATGACAATGACATCGAAAATATGTGCATTAATCATATTATCAATATCAAGCAACGGCATTATTTCCTGGCCATAAACAAAGAAATGATAATCACCACTTTTAGCCAATTTGGAAAATGGCGTATGAACACGAATATAAGGACATGCATTCATATTATCATAATTATCTTCCAAAAAGACACCAACTTTAATGGTTCCCGTATTGAATTCCTTTTGAGTGACTATATAATCAATCAATACTTTAGAATCAGTGATATACCTATTATTTTTCAATTCTTTTTTAATGCGGTCATTAGCAAATTTATCTAGCTGAACATGAACATTATCATTCAGATTAGTTAAAAAATTAGGATATTTTCTATTAAATGGCATTTTTAACCTAAAACCATCTTCAATATAATGGATAATTGGGTCCTTATCACCAATTTCATTTTCACTAATGTAATAATACAAATCAAAAATAGGGTCTACATAATTAATTTTTACATCTAAAGAATCATTTTGAGAAGCATTTTCTATAAAATCGATGATTGGATCATTGCAAGGATGAATTTGACCATATTTAGCTTCATCAATAAGTCCCAAATTCTTAATCATGTCATACATTCCAAGTTCTGCAGTCATGCTGGTTTTAGAATTTTTAGCTGATTCAAAATAATGGTTATGTTTAAATTTACGTGCCAAATCTCCAATAACCCTTAAAGGTTTGGTTAATTTCAATGAATTGGAATTGATAAATTCATTATACTCATTTTGAAGAAAACCAATTCTTCCGGCAGTATCAATTCTATATCCTGCCATTCCCTTAACATCATTGACAAGCAAATACAATTCTTCACGGGATAATTCAATCGTATCTCCCAATTCCATATTTTCTACATCAACACCAATCTTTGCCCTTAAGTTATCACTTGTTATAGGTGTTGTTAAAACAACTTTATGGTGGTAGTTTTGACCTTCTTTTGCCCAGTATTCATTTTCCCAGTAATAAATACGGCTTACTGATGGATGAAAATCATTTTTCCAACATACATATGCAAAACTGAGCTGATCCTGATTTGTGTATTTAATATTTTCATCCCACCAATCATCCATTACCTTTACTACATCAGGATGGTTATGCTGCCTGAAAAGCGCACCCATAACCCCCAATCCATAATTTTTTGGAAATCCTTGTGAACGATAGAATTCAACCTGTTCCTCCATTACAGCTCTTGGATAACGTGGAATTATTTTGGAGGCATCATATTCCTCATAAACGCAATCTCTTTCTGTATGAACCGGAACCAACATTTTAGAATCCGGCCTGATATTGTTGTAGATATATTCGCGAATGCTTCCCTTAATCTTAAATGTTCCATCCAGCCAGAAACTGTACTTATAATCCTTTAGGTATTTATGAGGTAGCAATTTATATTGTTTAGCTTTTCTGTTATTATCCAAAATAGACTCTTCCATTGGAATAATTTCCCATAAGTCAGATTCTAGATTAGGATTATCGGTAAAACAGATATAATCACAGTTTTCATCTATTACATCAGGCTCCTTCAAGGTATCATAATCACCTGTAAAAGCTGTATAAATAGCTAATTTATTATTTTTAATATCCTCAATGGTTTTACTAGCATCACCAATTGAACGGTCGAATAACGGCCTGTTAATATGTTTTTTAGAAACCTTTTGATATTCCTCATAAATTTCATCATAGCTCATATTATCCCAAGTATTTTAGGTCAATTAAGTTAAACAACTCATCTGCATAATTATCTTTCATATCTAGACAGATATCATATCTTTCATCATCATTATCTGAAATTAATACTTTTATCAGGTTTAATCTTGAAATTATCTTATCAATATTATAATCTTTATTGTTTGATATTAATATATCACAGTCCTCACCGATTTCTAAATTATCAATATCCGGAATTAATTTAACATTAAATCCATTTCGATTGAAATCTCTCGCCATCTCAGATATGAATTCATCATTTTGAGAAATTATTGAAATGTCTAATTTTTTGTTTGTGAAAAACCTATTATGATTAATTTTATCTTTCAGCATTTCTTTAAAAATAAACTCTTTCCATTTATTGAAGAAATACATTATATTTTTATAATTTAGCTGATTTTTTTTGTCTTCATCCTCTATACGAGTAGCTGATTCGTGATGGAACAGTAATGCAAAGGGATTGAAAATTGATTTATACCCTGCTTTAAATAACTTGAATGCAAAATCAATATCCTCATATCCATAAAAATAATTCTCATCAAGTCCTTCGACTTCAAAATAAATGTCTTTTTTAACAAGAAGACATGCTGCAGTATTAGATATTACTTCCTTTTGATGGTTTACATCTTTTGAAAACAATAATGTGGAATACATATGCTCATGATAAGGCCCATAAATATAAGGTGTCCTTTCTTCCCTGAACTTTACACCTGCATGCTGGATAGAATAAGATTTACCCTGATTTTCAATATCCTCATAGTAAGGAAAGAGTAATTTAGCACCAACAGAACCAACATTTTCATTATTTAACATACATCCTACCAATTCATTCAACCATCCGTAAGTCGGTTCAATGTCATTATTCAATAAAAGTAAATATTCTCCATTTGCAATTTTAGCAGCATCATTATTTCCTTTAGAGAAACTAACGTTTTCGGAATTTTCAATGACATTGATATCCAAATCAAGAGAATGCAAATACTCGACAGATTCATCACATGATGCATTATCAACGACGATTATTTCATAATTGGAATAGTTAGTTTTAGCATTAAAATCCTCAAATAATCTTTGAAGATGTCCAAGACCATTTCTATTGAGAATAATGATGGAAACCAAAGGTTCTGATTCAAATTCATAATTAGACAAAAATAATTTATTCGTATCCAGGATTTTTTCTTTTCTAAGTTCAAACGGATTTTCATCAATTGTAAAACCTGAATGTCCGTTGTCAATATAATGTATTAACGGATTCAATTTTTTGGATTCAATTTCCGGATACTCCTGCAAATACCTTTTCAAGTTAAAAGAAGGTGAAGGAAGTTTATTTTCCCTATAGCCATAGAATAAATAATGAACCAAGGGATCCATGCCATCTTCTTTAATGTGAGGATAAGCCTTTAAATAGTAATTTTTATCAAATAAGCCTGAATGCAAAATTTTATCATAGCTTTGTTGATAAATTTTAGCTTTTTGAACATTGAATTTGGATTTAATTAAAAAATCTTTAAAACTAACCATATTTACCTCTTTATAAAAATTTAAATCTTTTCTGTTTAGATTTATTATTTAACTCATTAATAATATTATTTTTTTCAGCGAAAAAACCTGCAATTTCATTATTGGATATAAATTCCAAGTCAAAATCAATAGTTAAAGTTGAATCAGCATCACTAGCAATTATATAATTAGGATCCAAATTCATGAAAATCTGATATTCATCATCTATTGAATTATCAGAGTTTGCATCTAAAACTCTCAAATTATTTATTTTTGATTTGATGAAAGAGCCTTCCAGAGGGTCAAAACGTAAATTAACAATATTTGAAAACCTGCTTAAATCAAAGGTTAAATTATTGTTGTCATGAGGAACATATTGAACAGATATTTTTGAATCCTCATTGAATCCATTGCCTTCATCCACATAAATACTGGCTTGTGATTTAACTTTGGATAATCTATTGAAATACTTATATTTAGCCAAAAATGTTTCACCATCATATTTATCCAAATCAAGACAATCTTGTCTGTAAAATGCCTCATAATCCGGAAACAAATCTCTAAAGTAATCCAAATCGGATGAATTAACTTTAGCTATAGAATTTTTAAGATAATTAATAACAGAAATTTCATCGTCAATAGCCCAATCATAAAAATATACCCAAAATAGCACGTCGTTGATAAATTTGACGTTCAATAAGTTAACAGCAGTATTGTTTAAGCTGTCCAATTGTCTAATTGAATCACATAGACTTAATGCATGTTTTGGCGTGATATTTTCAGTAGTTGAGTCTAAATTTTTTCTATAATAATAAACGCAATCCTTAGAGAGATATATTTTTCTCGCATTAATCAATGCACTTACAACAGCCAAATTATCATCATATAATCCATCTGAGAACTTCAAATACTTAAAAAGACTCTTATGATAAATCTTATTCCATGAAGCGGTTGAAAAAATCAGTTTAGGATTTTCATCAACAGATGATATTAACATGTTGTCTGAAGTGTTTGGCTGGTGAATATTGATAGGCTCAACGTAATCTGTTCCGGTGAAAGTTTCCCAGTTGTAAACTAATAAATCCACATCATTTTCTTTTATTTTCAATAAGGAATCTTCATAAGCATTTTGGGAAATGAAATCGTCACAATCTATAAAAGTTAAATATGGAGAATTAACTTCTAAAATTGCTTTATTTCTAGATTTACCTGCACCTAATTGATTTTCATTGGAAATTACTTTAAAATTAGGATATTTGGAAGAATATTCACTGATAATATCAAGACTAGCATCATTAGAATTGTCGTTAACTATTATAACCTCTATATTTTCAATGCCTATGCTTTGAGACACTATGGAATCCAAACATTGCCTTAGATACTTTTCACCATTATAAACCGGCATGATAACGCTTAGTTGAGTATTCATAATTTCACAATATATTTTTAAATCTTGATTTAATAGAAGAATTAGCTAACTGTTCTTTTAATTCATTATTTTCCCTAGTTAACTCATCAATTTGCTGCTTATAGATATTTGATAAGGTTTCATAATGCTTTGACAATATTTCATAGGATATTTTATCACGACATAAGTCAAATTCCTTATAATTGTCACATACCAAAATGGATTCATAAAATGACTGATCCTCGTAGTGCCATCCTTCGAAATTTTCAACATCAGCCAATTCAAATTCATCATAATTTTCTTTAATTGAATCGATAAACCTATTTTTCAAGTCAGCCATTATTCTTAAATAAACATATTTCAAATTTACAATGACAAACATCAGCCATTCCTGTTTTACCTCATCATAAATATTAGAATCTATTAAATTTTGTTTTGTGGACTTTAAGATATTGAATATATCAAAAGAACCTTCATCTCCGCTTGTTGATATGGATTGATCCCTGATACGGTAGAAATATAAGAATTCAGGTAATACAGAAACCTTTTTAGCTTTCAAAAATACCTTATAAAAGAATTCCAAATCCTCATAATAAGAGCCGTGCAAGAAGCATGCATCCAATTTCTTAATAAATGAGGTTTTATACAATTTATTGAATGGAGCGTGAGATATCTTAAATATAATATCTAAAACATCCATATAACAAAAGTTTCCAGTATAATAGGAAGAATCGATTATTTCAAGGTTTGTAAATGGCCCCTCACTAAACTCTCCAGTATCATCATCAAAATATTTGAATTTAAACATAGTGATATCAGAATCAAAACCGCTTACATGTTGATACAAAAGCTCTAAAGCATTTTCTTCCAACCAATCATCTGAATCTACAAAAAGTATATAATCTCCTTGAACTTCCTTAATTCCAGTATTTCTAGCACCGCTTAAACCCTGATTATCCTGATTAATTATTTTAAATCGAGAATCACTCAGAGAATAACCTTCCAGAATGCCTAAAGACATATCAGTAGACCCGTCATTAACACATATGACTTCAAAATCTTTAAAAGTCTGGTTAACTAAGCTATCCAAACATTTTCTTAGATAATTTGCTACATTATATACCGGCAAGACTACTGAAATCTTTACGCTCATAAATTCACCATTTATTTATTTGAATACATTTTTTCGTAGTATTGTTGGTATTCTCCGCTTTTTACTTGGTCCATCCAGTCTTGGTTGTCTAAATACCATTGGATTGTTTCTTTTATTCCTGTTTCGAAAGTGTATTTTGGTTCCCATCCAAGTTCATTGCGGATTTTATCTGCGTCAATTGCGTATCTGCGGTCGTGTCCTAGACGGTCTGCAACATACTCAATCAATGATTCATCCTTACCTAATGCTTCTAGGATTAATTTTACGATTTGGATGTTTTGCCTTTCGTTGTGTCCGCCGATGTTGTAGACTTCTCCGAGTTTTCCTTCATGTAAAACAAGATCTATTGCCTGGCAGTGGTCATATACATGTAACCAGTCACGTATGTTTTTTCCATCACCGTAAATCGGCAGTTTCTTGTCTTCCAATGCATTGGAAATCATTAACGGAATCAATTTTTCAGGGAACTGATAAGGGCCATAATTATTGGAACATCTAGTAATATTAACCGGCAAATCAAAAGTTTCAAAGTATGCTCGTGTAATCAAATCTCCACCAGCTTTTGATGCAGAATAAGGACTGTTAGGTTGTAAAGGAGTGGTTTCAGTGAAATAACCAGTCTCACCTAGTGTACCGTAAACCTCATCAGTGGAAATTTGAATGTATTTTTCAACTCCAAACTCCTTGGCAGCATTCAACAAAACCTGTGTTCCAAGGACATTGGACTTAATGAAAATCTCAGGATCAGTAATACTTCTGTCAACATGACTTTCAGCAGCAAAATTAATAACATAATCCACTTTAGAAACCAAATCATCAACCAATTCCTTATCACGAATATCTCCCTTAACAAAAGTATAATTATCCATATCCTCAATATCTTTCAAATTCTCAAGGTTACCGCAATAAGTCAAAGCATCCAAATTAACAATATCATAATCAGAATACTTATCCAACATATATTTTACAAAATTACTGCCGATGAACCCTGCTCCACCAGTAATTAAAATTGAACTCATAAATATAAACCATCCTTTTAGTATTTTATTTGTGATTCAGCAAGTGTTGGCCATTCTTTATCCTTTTCAGAAAATATTAACTCATCAATATCATCAATTGGCCATTCAATACCAATGTCCGGATCATTCCAGATAATACCACCTTCATCTTCACCATGATAAAACTCAGTACATTTATAAACAAACTCAGCAGTATCAGACAAAACAACAAAACCATGAGCAAAGCATGGCGGAATATACAATTGCTTTTTGTTCTCTTCAGATAAAATAGCTCCAAACCATTTACCATAAGTAGGAGAGTCAGCTCTTAAATCTACACCAACATCAAAAACCTCTCCCTTAATAACACGAACCAGTTTACCTTGAGGATACTTTAACTGTAAATGCAATCCTCTTAAAACACCTTTAGTAGAAGATGACTGATTATCCTGAACAAAAGTCAAATCATAACCTGCTTCCTTAAAATCATTTTCATGGTAAGTTTCCATAAAATAACCACGATTATCTCCAAAAACAGCAGGCTCAACCAAAAACATTCCCTCAATATCACATTCAGTAAATTTAAATTGACCCATAAATATCTAATCCTCCTTAATTAAATTAAACAAGTATTGACCATAATCAGTCTTTTTAAGCTCTTCAGCAGTCTTTAAAAGCTGCTCATCATCAATATAACCTTTATTATATGCAATTTCTTCTAAACATGCAATGTATAAACTTTGTCTTTTCTGAACTGTTTCTATAAAATTAGCCGCTTCCAAAAGACCAGTATGAGTACCTGTGTCCAACCAGGCCATTCCACGACCTAACAGTTCAACTTTTAATTTTCCCCTGTTGAGATATTCTTCATTAACAGAGGTAATTTCGACTTCTCCCCTTTCGGAAGGCTCTACATTTTTAGCAATCTCAATCACATCATTATCATAGAAATACAAACCTGGAACAATATAGTTAGATTTAGGCTTATCAGGTTTTTCCTCAACAGACAAAACATTCCAGTCATCATCAAACTCAACAACACCAAAAGCCTCAGGATT
>AUXO013343211.1_pt1 | contig 19789 bp, 24 predicted proteins | sample 768731 | NCBI WGS metagenome assembly AUXO01 (sample SAMN02715735, study PRJNA202380) | gut metagenome | biome: sheep rumen | host: Ovis aries | place: New Zealand: Palmerston North
GGACATCATCATATTCTTTATTTCAAGAAGAATCGTCCTCCTATCGTCGTCCTCATTCTTTTCTTGAAATAAATCTCTCCATATCCTAATTATCTGATTTTCTTTTCCTGAAGTAAAAGAAGAGATATAGCTAGAGTAGAGAGAGGGGTGGTAGGGTAGGCCAGCCGAACAGAGTGAGGATGGGGTAACCCCTCTCGATGGCTAGATAGGATGCTGAGGCCAATAATCTTACTGGCGATTAAAAATAACCTATTTCAGGGGTATAGGTGATATTTTGTCCGTTTAATTCTTTATCTATGAGTAGTGGAGGTCTAATCCTCTGCTACTAATTAAGAATGATTGATTACAGAGAAGCTTTTTTTAAGAATGGAAAGCATGTAATTTTTTGTAAGATAGAAGATCTCCTTAAGGATTTTTACAAGGAGGATAGTATGACATCGATTCAGACCCATCTTGAGCCTAATGGAAACAATTGGATAATTCACTGTCCATTTTGTAAGGAAGAGGGTCACAGGAAGCACAAATTATACATAGATGCAGATTGTTCCCGAGGTTATTGTTTTGTATGTCATAGGATTTACATTAATGTTGATGATGAAGTTAACAAGAGTATAAACTTGAGTAATTTCATAGACAAGCGTACTAAGAAGTTTACCCCCATTGAATTAGACAAGAATGGTTTATGGAATTTGGATCGATACCGTGATGAGTTTGATGATTATTCCGAGAAGGGGGTCAAATACTTAGTTAGTCGTAATCCATATTTGAGCAAGCTTTGGGAGCCTCTTGGGATAAAATTTTTCAATGATAATCCTGTTCTTCCTTTTAAAAATCCAGAGGGTGAGGTTATATATTATCAGATTCGGTTTGCTGATGCTGGAAAGGATGACATTAGATATTTCTTCCCACCTATAAAAGCCAAGCCTCCCTATATTATTCAGGTGGAGGGGGCAGATCCAGAGAAGTTTGTTATAGTTGAAGGAATTTTTGATGCTATAGCTGCTTTCTTGCAATGTTCTGGTAGATATACAATAATAGCTGTGATGGGTTCAGACATTTCAGATTATCAGATAGAGTATATACGAAATTGGTATATGCCCAAGAAAATTTTAGTATGGATGGATGAGACTGAGTTATCGATAAAGATCAAGAATAAATTAAAGTCAGTTTTTGATTATTCTCAGATCAATATTCTCAAAAGTTACGGTCCCGATCCTGAGGAAGTTATGTTACAAAGGATGAAATTAGGGAAGTCTATCGGTTGGGTTAATGATAGTTTTTGGAAGAGTACTAAGATTGACTTGGGGATAAAAAAATTGTTAAAGGCATTATGATGTATTTTAGAATTGGAGTTTTTGGAATTAATCTTATCCTAGAGACAGACAATGCTCCATTTGTCAAGGGTCTTCTAGATTATGTTTATGAAGCCAAGAAGTACAATCCTTGGAAGAAGATATGGGAGACGAAGAAGATCTCTGGTCATATTTTCAAGAGGAAATTAACTCGTGGTGGTCATGTTTATTTTGAGGTTGGTATAGGTTGGGCATTTTACATTTTGACAGTATTTAAGGATTTCATATTAAAGGATGATTATGATGCTGTCTTAAAGGAGATAGTTCAGCCATCATATAGAACCGTTCCTTTTAAAGAGTTACGTGATTATCAGAATGAGGATGTTCTTCACTTACTAAAATACAAGTTTGGCCTATATTCTTGTTATACTGGATATGGTAAGAGTCAGGTTATAGCAGTCCTGGCGAATGAGTTCAGGTCATTAGATAAGAAGGTCCTATTAGTTACTCCGAGTACTAAGGCCAGGGATGAGCTTGTTAAACGTATATATAATCTTTACGGGATAGAAGTATCAACTAAGTTTGGAGTAGGAAACATACAGGCTATAATAACGAATGGCTTATTAAACAAGAAAGAACTAAAGACTGAGGAGGGCAGGCAGATGTACAAAGATGAGCTTGCTACTTTTGATGTTTTACTGTCAGATGAAGTAGAGTATACGATAAATGAGTCTGGTTTCTTCTTGTATGATAATATAGTCAATGCTCAGTATAGGTATGGATTTAGTGGTACTGCAGATAAGGGTAAGGCTGATATTATTACAACGGCTAATGGTATTTGTAATCCGACTGTAGCTGAGAATAAGGACTTAATTTGTTATTTTGGCACTTCCTTAGTATATAGGTTACCGGAGAAATTGGTTTTACATAGGATAAACATATTAACCCAGTCTATGAATCCCGGTAATCTTGGAATTTACAACTTAGATTTCGATGGTATGAAGAATGTATATATGGAGGTAATGAATGCTATTTTTACTAATGATGCGGTTTGTAAGTCTATAGTAAAAATTATCAAAGCATATCCATTAACTTTCATCCCGATCAATAACCTAGCTGTAATAATAAGTAACTGGATTGAGAATTATTTTATAGGAACTTTCAGGATTCTTCTTGTTAGTCATGAGGGTTATACTTATTATGACTTAGAGGGGAATATAGAGCACTTAACGCTTCAGGAGGCTTGTGATAAGATACAGGAGGGCCTGGTAGATGTTATTCCTAGTACTTCGAGTGGTTTCAGGGCCTTAGATTTTCCGAACCTAAAGAACATTCTCATATTTTCTGGAAAGGTAGCTGGAAATTTCTTACAGCAGATAGGTCGAGTAGCCAGGCAGAAGGAGATGAATATTATAACCCTAGATCCTGAGAATAAGAGACCTATCCCTATATATTCCAAAGGAACGAAGGAGAGGGATAGTATGTTGAAGTCTTATTATAGAAATTGTACTATAATCAAGGAGACTATTCATGAATCTGACCTTTGAAAACCTTATTTATGAGAATTAGAAAAACTTTTATTTAGAGAGAAATTATGAGAATAACGAAGAAAAAAATTAAAAAAGCTTTAGTTATCTTAGGTAGTCTCGCATTGGTTTCAGGTGCCTCTTATTTAGCTTATAAGAGAGTGCCAAAGGTTAAGGAGAATGCGGACAAACTAGGTTCAAAGTTGGGCAAGATGTTTAAGAAGAATCGTGAGGAGAGAGATTGCCCAAAGTTATATGTTAATGTTACTGGTGAAGCTACGGCAAAGCCAGCTAAAAAATATTACAAACATGCATAAAGTTATATATACAGGTGTAAGTTTCTTTTTGGGATTTGCTGCAGATAAGGCACTCAGAACTGAAAGAGGTCAGAAGGTAGCAAATTTTGTCAAAGAGAAGGCCACCGATTTATATCAGAAGACCTTGGATCGGATTGACAGTCTAGTTTCCAAAGAGGAGAAGCAACCAGATCCAACGGTTGTAGAAGACTAAGAGGCCGATTAAGGGTTTCTCATGAATAAATAAAAGTTTGAAGAAGTTACTGACCGATTAATTCTCAGTGACTTCTAATTTTTATCTAGGTGCAAAATGCAGAAACTCAATAGTTAGTGCACAGATGCTGGTGGAGGTCAAGGATACCGTCCAGGTTAAAGCAAATCTTTGACCTCCCCTTTAAAAAAACTAACTATTCAGATAAAGATGTTCGGGCATCTATAAATAGTTGCTTAAGCCCGAAGCGTTAGATAAAACATTTTAATCACAATGAATTATAACAAATAAAAACTAAATAAATATGGAAAATTATGAGAAAAAATGAATTTAAAATTTCAAAAATGGAGCGATGGTTTCTCACCGGAGAAAGAATTTGTGCAAAGGGATATATTTCCTGTGTCAAAGGTGCAGTATTACTAGGCCTCGCTCAATTAGTTTGTTCAATAACACTTGAATGTATAAATAAACAAAATAAAAATAGAAACAGACATGGCAATGTTACAAGAAGGTTTTAGAATCGCGTCAAAGGTATCTAAACATATGGAGCCTGATCGCGGACCAGTATCCTCCACAATTAACTTTCAGATGTTATGTGGAGTAGTTCTCTTAGGTATTCCATTGACCGCCGCAACTGTTAAAGGCACGTGGGATTCGATGAAGAGAATGTGGTTTAAATAAAATACAATAGATAAAACTTTAAAAACTATTGAGTTATGAAAAATTTTAATAAGAAGTGGCTTTTTGCTTTAGTCACAACATTATCAGCGGCAGTAGCAATTGTATCTAAAAATGACAAAACAAGAGCGGCTGCAGCAGCTGTAGCATTAGGATGTTCTTTACCGCTCATACATTCATTTACGAAGAAGACGGCAAAAGAGGTAAACAAAGAATGCGACGAAACAGAAAAAATGATCAATGACTTAGGATTAGATGTTAATTCTATGGACAGTGATCTGATCGATTCTGAGGCCATAAAGGCAGTATCAGCTTTAGAGGGTCTCGAAAAGGATGTTAAGAACGGAACGCCATTATATAGTCTTTACTTACAGGCTAGAAAGGTGTTTGACGATGAGATGTTAGATTATCATCCTACAGAATCATTTGAATCTGGGACTATTCATGTGATGCAACGTGATAAAACTCTGATTTTAGGGATGAGATTGCCCGGAAATGAGAGAGGTGATGGTCCTAGTGATATCGACATTTACCAGTACTTCAATAAAGGTGAGTTCAAGGAGGAAGTCTTGGATAAACTGGAGTGTGCTGGAATTTATGTATACAGAAAGGGAATAGTTCATTATAACGAGAAGCCTTTTGAGAAATTTGAAGTTATCGAAAGAGAGGAAGGCGAACCCGTACATAACTATTACCGCCGTATCAGCCAAATTGTTGAATCCTGGGATAAATTTGATGGATTCCGAAAAGACATGAAGGCTGAATTTGAAAAGCAAGGGAGAGACTTAAGAGGTTATTATAACTTCTTGTTCATTGAGCTTCCGATCAAGACTTCCAATTCTATTGTTCCTGGAATGACAATAACAAAAACACTAAAACTTCTTCAGAGAATGACAGAAGAGGGTGCAAATGTTATATCTAAGTACGGGACTCTAGAAGAGACTTTTGAATTGGATAAAATCTTGATACACCCGGGAGATGATTTTAGCCGAGTATTTACAGTGGCTATTCAAGATGATGAAAATGATCAAGAGGTTAAAGTAATCACGACAGTTGACATTTAACTCAACAAAAGGTAAAAAAAAGAGACTAGGTTTAATTCCTAGTCTTTTCTTTTATCCAATAATTCCTGTTTTTCCGAATAATGAGTTTTTTAATAGTTTAGTTCCTTTCTTTCCTGAATAAATGATTAGATTATAGTCCTTAATTACTAGAGAAGAAAATCCTATGTCAGACAAAGTGATCTGATCAATTGTTTTTTCTCCACAGTTCATATCGTTATCATTAAGAACTAAGATTTTTGAGTCATATCTTTTCATAGTTCTATAGATTTTTCTGAACCTGCACCTTGATAAAATTTAGTTTCTTTTTCCAGGATTTTTATTTTTTCCTGATCTCTAAGATTTAAACTATCACAGCTAGGAACATCTTTTAATTCATTTTTAAGGATTGATCTCATCTTACCAACTAAAACTTTAAGGCTTATTTTTTTATTAGTATTTTTTATATTTTCCCAGAGTTGATCTACTACCTCTTTTATCAATCTCTGTTCTTTACTAAATTTAAACTCGCCTAATTCTTCAGAAAAACCAAGAATTTTATGAATTATGGTTATTGCACTATCAGCCTTACTTACTCCTCTTCTTCTGAGGTAGTGATATTCAGAGTAAATAGGCCTCCTTAATAAGAACAACATTTTTCCATAAACTGAGATATCTTCTTTAGATACGGATTTATTCATGGAGTTGTTCTCAGAATAGATAATATCCCAAAATCTTTCAACTCTAAACTTAAATCTATCTTCATCTATTAAGAACTGTTTAAGCTCTGTTTCTAGAAATTGGCATACATCAAGTAATCCTTCTTGAAATTTATATTTATCCATAACATTAATAAGGATCCTATGTCTTGAAATCCGCCATTTTGCAAGGATAAAATTCTTATTTATGGAGTGGAGAGCTGTTCTCCCTCCTCACTAAAATTAGAGTATGGAAAATTTAGATTTAATTTATTCATTATTTAATCAACATTTATTCCAAGATGCAAAAAATAATATAGAGAGCTTGGAATATTATTTTAATACGAATCCGAGTACTTCTAATAATCCACTAGTTCAGGCATTATTAGGAGCGATAAAGGATTATAATTATGACTCTATAGATATCCCTTTATTTAGAAGTATCTTAACGAAGGATGGAAAAAATCAGGTAGAACAAGATCAGATTATAGGGGATATACTAAGATATAAGGGTTATAATAAAACACAGATAGCTCCAGCAAAAGAAGATCTAAAGGGACTCTTAGCTAGTACTCTTATAAATCGAGCAGTTAATAGATTCTCTGGAGATCCCTTTGAGCTATATAAGTATGTTAAGAATTCAGATCTTAAGATAGACAATTCTGACCTACTTAGTAGCAAAAGATTCTGTGACTTTGATATAAATAAAATGGTTGATGAGGAGAATGTGAAAGGTTATCCTAGTACATTTTCTTGGATTAATAACCTGTTTGAACCTGGACATATGTATGAAGCAGGACAAATGGCTTTAATTTGCTCACCCCCAGGAACAGGTAAGACTCTGTGGATGATGACAGAGGCTCTAAATATGGCATTAACAACCTCAGCTAAGATTCATTACTTAGCTATGGGTGATATGAAGCCTAGAGATTTTATTATCAGAATGGGTGCTATTTATACAGGAAAAACTTTTGGAGAAGTAACATCTAATTTAAAGGCTGTCTATGCTAAATTATCTGAACAAATACAGGATAGATTAGAGATCTCCGTAGTTCCAGCAGGTCAAGTCACTGTAGATGATTATGTTGAGTATGTTAGGAGTAAGAATTTTGATGTTGTCTTTATAGATTATGATTCTAACTTCAAATTAAAAGAGTCTGAGTCAATGTATAATGATTTTGGAATAGTCTATAATGAATTAACAAAATTGACTCAGGATGGAAGATTGGTATTCATTGCGGCTCAGCCTAAGGTAAATGTATGGTCTGAACCAGTAATAGAATTAGGCAGTGTTGGTGAGAGTGCTAGAAAAATTCATACAGTTGATATCTTATTCACAGCAGGAAAGTATAAGGATTCCCCAAATCATGTCGGAATTTTTAAATGTTGTAAGAATAGACGTGGTGAAGAAGGTGGTATGATAGGATATATACGATTAGGAAATGGTCGCTTTAAGTTCATTCCACCAGATGTAGCACGACAACTTGGAGCCGAAACTGTGAGAAAGAATTATACAGAGGCAGACATAGATACCATTGTTAGAACTTATGAGGAAACTCTTTATAGGTCAAGTGGTAGAATGTCAGGATCTGCTAGTAAAGCTTCGAAAATAAATAATCCTTTTAAATAATGGAAAACGTAATAAGAGTAAATGGAGAGCCTGAGATAGTATGGAAAACTAGAGACTTGATCTTAAACCAATTTAAAGATCTAGTTTTTATAGAGGAAGGTCATAAATACTTCTTAGGGGATCGAGAATTACCCAGTGTTTCAGCAGTGACTCATCAATTTGCAAGACCGTTTGATGAATTAAAGATGTCAGCGAGTTATGCAAAGAAACATGGAAGAACACCTGAATATTGGAGAAGTATTTGGAAGTATAAAAACCTAATAGCTACAACCTCAGGAACAGAAGTACACTTATATGGAGAGTGTATGACTTATCTTAGAATGGGACACCCAGAGTTAATACCAAAAGAAATGACTAAATTCTATATGGGAGATCGAGGCTGGCTTATACCAACTAGACCAAAAGAAGAGGCCATTGTCAAGTATTTCTCTGAGATGTATAGGTATGATTATCCTGTACTAGCTGAAACAAAAGTCTATAATAATTTTAATCCAGATGTCCCTAAGATGAAAACAGATTATTGCGGAACATTTGATATCTTATACTATAGATATTTTCCTGAAGAACCCGAAAAATCTGGATTTGTCATTAAAGACTATAAAACAAATAAAGATCTAGAAAAAGAATATTCTAGGAAAAATAGAAAAATGTGCCTAGAACCTTTTACAGATCTTTTTGACGAACCTCTTTCAATGTATACTCTTCAGCTTTCATGTTATCAGATTCCATTAATGGACTTGGGAGTAAACATAATAGATAGAGAAATAATATGGCTTAAAGATGATAAAACTTACGAAGTCATAAAACTCCCTGATATCACTGAAAGAATAAGAGAAGTATTATAAAACTTAAGACTATGCAACAAATTAACGAGAATTTATTTGTAATTCAACCCGGAGATCCGATAGAAGAACAGTTCTCTGATATGATTAAAATATATCTAGCAGGAACACAGGATCTCAATACAGCAAAAATTCCTTGGCAGCAGAAGTTTATAAATGCTCTGGCTCGATTAACATCCACAGAACCAGAAGAAGGAATGATCGATCTAAGGAATTATAAAATAGCTGTTATTAATCCTCTTTCTCCCTCTAATGGGCCTATGAGTTTACAGAATCCAGAATTTACCCAGAAATTACAGTGGGAGCTACAATATCTGGAAGTATCTGATGTTATTTTCTGTAATTATCTAAGAAAGGGAAAGGAATGGACATCACTGGCTGAGCTCTTGATGAACGTAAAGTCAGAGAAACTTATAACTAGATGTCCATTAGATTCAGAATTTTACAGCTATATAAAAGTTCTTGGACAAACATATGGATTTTCTGTGATAGGCGAGACATCATCCTCTATTGCTGTAATTAAGATTATGTTCGAGTCTATTCCAAAACTTAAAGAATTGTGTGAAAATCCATTATAAATTTGAACACTTAAAAATCTTATTTGTGACTTTGATGTCTGTTGTGTTAAAAAAGAAAGGAGCTTATCTTAAACGGTAAACTTCTTTCATTTATTTTTCACCTCAAACTCTTATATGTGGGATGATAACACAAAGAACAACTTTCATTATCTTATAGTGTCTTGCTCGTGATGAGTAGGACATTATTTTATCATTTTTTGGTTATTAAGTTGGGGTGCCCTACAATTGATGGGGCATCTTTTTTACGTCCTTATTCATCTCAAAGCCTTATTTATGTAATAATAATAAAAAGATAAGATTATGAAAAAATTCTTAGTTTCAATCGTATTAGGTGCATTATTGTGTGCATTGATAAAAGGGTGAGTATACATATATCTCGCCCCTTTCTTTTTTTTCTCCAGAGCCTTATATATGTTATGATAAACTTTTTAAGAATAGCAAATAATATAAAACTTGGAAATCTTTTACATTCAAATGGTTTTATAGATGATGTTGCCTCAGATGATGTAATAGGAATTTGTGTTATTCCTAGTAATTTTCTCCCGGATAAATTGGCTAGATTCACGTCTATAAACAGTATTGCGGGTCCCTGGAGCAATAAAATTAATTTAGTAGATAATTATAAAACGGATCTCCCTGGATTGGATAAACGTAAACAATGTGTCTTTGGGTTTATAAAAAATGATGGTAATCCTTCTACAATAGCATCCCCATTTCTACCAGGTACTAGTGAATTTAATCCTGATTTTTTTAGAGAAACACCTGGTGGTAATGCTTTTCAAGATTATAAGGGTTATGAAAATACTAAGATTTATCGGGAGAAACATAAGAAGCTAAATAAATATGTAAATGCTTTCAATCTATGTTCCAAAATATCCCCGTCTTATAGAAATAGAGACTGGTATCTCCCGGCTTTAGGGGAACTGGCTTTTCTTGCTATTGAGTCTAAGGCACTCTTTAGAATATGTACTACTAGCTTTGTAGGAAAATCTGAAATAGATAGATTTATTTTTGGATGTCATTGGAGTTCTACAGAGTTAAGTAAGGAAGCTGTGTGGGATATAGGTATGAGATATGGAAGTGTAGGGTATTACTGTAAGAATGGTAAAGATATAATCAGGGCATTTCTTACGTTATGATAAATTTTTTAAGAATAGCTAATAATATAAAATTAGGAGATTATTTACATCAGAACGGTACTATAGATAATATTCCCTCTTCAGATATAATAGGTATTTGTGTTATACCTAGTAATTTTCTTCCTGATAAGTATGCAAGATTTATCTCTTCTTCTAATATACAAAATCTTATTACTTGGGATGATAAGATAAAGATAGAATTGAAAGCTAATCAATATAAATATCTTCCAACTAAGAAAGGAAAAGAAATTTTTGGTTATTTCAGAGAAACTAATGACCCACTCCTATCATTTATTTCTCCCTATTTATCAGATAATTCTTTTAATCCAGACTTCTTAAGAGACTTAGAAGGTGGTAATGCATTTCAAGATTATAGAGGTTATGAGAATACCAGACTTTATAAAGAGAAATATAAAGATTTAAAGGATACTAATGCCTTTACTGCATGTTTTCAGATTGCTCCCTTATATAAGAAAGAAGACTGGTATCTTCCTGCCATTGGAGAATTAGCTTTTATTCCACCAAGATTTGAAATGATAGCAGAAAAAATGGAAAAAGTTTCTCATGAAGGACAACAATTAATCAATAGGAGCCATTTCTATTGGAGTTCTACTGAAACAAATAATAATCGTGTTTGGTATCTGGGTTTAAGTCTAAATACTGGATTCCTAGGAATTGATAATGGAGTAACCTCTCTAATATCAAAATCTTATAAAATTTTTAGTAATTTGGTCAGATCCTTTCTCGCATTATGATAAATTTTTTAAGAATAGCTAATAGAATAAAAATAGGAGATTATTTACATCAGGATGGAACCATAGATGACAGAGTCTCTTCAGATATAGTTGGGATTTGTGTTATACCTAGTAATTTCCTTCCCGATAGTTATGCAAGATTTATTTCCCCACCTGTTAACTATAGTGCTATTTGGGGTGAAAGGATAAAATTGAGAGCTAATCAAAATAAGTGTCTTCCGACTAATGGGGGAAAAGATAATTTTGGCTATTTCAGAGATCTTGATAAATCCTCCCTAATGTTCACTTCCCCTTATTTACCAGATAATTCTTTTAATCCAGATTTCTTAAGAGATTTAGAAGGTGATAATGCTTTTCAGGACTTCAAAGGTTATGAAAATACTAAGATTTATTGGGAGAAATATAGTTTTCTAAGGGAAGTCAATTGTTTCAATCTATGTTTCAAAGAAGCCCCTTTATATAGGAAAGAAGACTGGTACTTACCCGCTATTGGAGAATTAGCCTGTATCCCACCAAGATTTGAAATTATAGTAGAAAAAATTGTAGAAGCTTCTTATGAAGAGCCTGGTTTTGCTTTCAAGAGTTATTTCTATTGGAGCTCTACTGAAACAGATAATAACAGAGCTTGGTATATAGGTTTGGGTCTAAATGTCATTTCCCAAAGTAATAATAGAACATCATCCATAATAACTAAAGGTTATAAAGCCATCAGTAATCTTGTTCAACCTTTCCTTGTATTATAAAAAAAAATAGAAATTAATCTATTTTTTTTGTCACTCTGGCACACTTTTTGTATATAAGAAAGTGTTATGAGAAGTTTATTTGATGACTGGTTCACTTTCACACCCAGCTTCGATTTTGGCCAAGGTGTCAAGACGGAGGAGAAGGAAGATGAGTATATAATTAAGTTAGATGCTGCAGGAATCAGTAAGTCAGCTATTACAGTATCAGTAGAAGGAGGCTTTCTAGTAGTTAAAGGAGAAGGAGAATGGAAAAAGATTGATTATAAGTTCTATTTACCTGAGAATTCGGATCTAACAAATATTGGCGCTTCTACTCTAGATGGAATTCTAACTATTGAGATTAAGAAGACAAAAGAAAAAGAACTCCAACGTATTGAAGTTCTATAAGAGAAGGATTTATTCCTTCTCTTTTTTTTATATCTGGTTCAAGTTTATCCTATTCCCAATTAGATTATTATTATACATTACTCTATCGATAAACCTATTTGATATATTATAAAAGGCTTCTCCAGTTTCCATATAATAAATAGTATTAGAGGAGTCTTCATTTTTCTTGAGGTCAAAGTTTATTCTTTCTATCTCATCTCTTCTTAAATATAATTCACTTAATAAATAGAGTAAGGCGGCTTCATTTAGACTTCTAGGGTCTTCAGAAGTCACGTTTCTATTGAGATCCAGACATAATTTGAATCCAGTTCCCTTTATGATATCATACCAAAGTGAGATAAACTCTAAGATAACATCCCAAGAATAAGTCTCACTCACTATCTTTTTATCTTTTCCGGCAAAGAATCCAAGAAATTTATCTTTACTCTGTATCAATTGGACCTTAATAAATCTTCCGGTCGAATCAGGACCAATATAATGTTTGAAGAAAGTAAAAAGATGTATTATATGTTTATGAGAGGAATTCTTTAAGATATCTATATTAAAGCTCTTTTTATATTTATCTACAACAAACTGATACTCTTCTTGTAATGTTGCTGGTCCTAGATTTACCGGTTTAATCTTAGGTGGTATCGAAAATCCATAAATATCATTAGAATTCTCTTTATTATGAACTATCCTAAGATTTCCTAGGTGACTGAGAATTGATACAGTATCTATTTGAGTACAGTGAGATCTTTTAAATACTGTCTCAAGAGCTATTCCAGAATCTAATAATATATTCTGTAAATTATGAATATATCTTACTTTAGTAGGATAAATTCTGCCATATATGTATAAAACTCTATTAGCATGAGAGTAAGAAATAGGTAGAGTCCTGTGAGTGTAATACAGATCTTGATTGTTTTCATTGTCCAAACAAAGATCAAAATCATTATCTCTTAGCCATTTCTTAGTAATCCTCAGAGCCCTTATTTCTTCATAGCTTACTTCACGAATTTTTCCAGTTTCTATATTCAAGAATTTACAGGTAGATTCCTCTATTGCAGCAATCTTTCCTAATTCTACTGTTTGTCTTATAAATACTACACAGTTTCCTACTCTTAGATCTGTTAACATGAGCTATTTTTCTAAGTTATAATAATCACTCCAGATATCTAGGTTATTCCCGAAGATATCCCATAAATCATCAACATCATACTCTCCTACACAACATCCAGCATAAACAACTGGTGCAAGATCCAAATTTAGGAATGAACTTACAAAGCATGATTTTAATAATGGTATGGTAATTCCGGGAAAACTTGTCTCTAGCTCAATTAGAATATTACTAGTGATCTCTAACATAAAAGAATGCTCACCGCCTATCCAAAAATTGAAGGCTTTATCTAATTGGGCTAACCAAACTGGATCATCTGTTTCCTTGATCAGATTCCCTATATTAACTTTGAAATCTTCCGGTTTTCCTTTAAAAATCTCTGATGAAAATGGCGAGATTATTTCAGGTAATCCACGACTAGGTCTTAATGACTCTAGAAGGGGTCTATGTAACAGGAACTTAGAGGTCGTCTCTATATTTTGTGCTACATCTTCAAATCCTGTAATTCCCTCTATCAGAATTTCAGGAACTTTATCATCAAAGAGATAAGCATACTCCTCTTTTCGATGAATCTCAAGAAGAAATTGAGCTCTAGCCTCTAAAGGATCATAAATATCACTGACAAAAGGACGATCCACTTTATAGGTTTCCTTTAAATGTTCTGTAGCTTTTTCTATAAACATTTTCGTAAGTTTAATTTTTTCCATTGATAAGGTTTTAGGGGGTGAACTGCCTCCACTTAAAGGGAAGGGTTTTCTTTGGAAAATAAAAAAAAAGAGCGGGAAACGAGACTCGAACTCGCGACCCTTTGCTTGGAAGGCAAATGCTCTAACCAACTGAGCTATTCCCGCTTATATAATTATTGTGTGGGAGGAGGAGGATTCGAACCTCCGTAGCCCGAAGGCAGCAGATTTACAGTCTGCCCCATTTGACCACTCTGGTATCCTCCCATTTTTATGACCTGCGGAGAGAATGAGATTCGAACTCATGAGACCTAAACGGCCTGGCGCCTTAGCAGAGCGCTGGTTTCAACCACTCACCCATCTCTCCTTTGTTTTGTTATTAGTTCCCACGGAGGGACTCGAACCCTCAAGCCGGTAAAGCACTAGATCCTAGGTCTAGCGTGTCTACCAATTCCACCACGCGGGAATGTGACCTAAAAAAAAAGAATCAACCTGGAAGTTTAGATAATAGGCTGATTCTGTTTGATCAATTTTACTAACATTATCCCATAGTGCGCTTCTACAGCTTCCATAAGTAAGGTTTTGAGGTCTTGATTTTTCCCTAAATAGTGGCTAAGATAGCTATTATAGGAAACCCAATAATTGCCCCAAGACAACAAACCCCTAGTATGAAACTGATAACCATTTCATCCCAATAGTTTCTATTTTGGGGCATCAGGACTTAGCTATTAGATCTTTAACACACTTAGCTATCATGCCACCATCAACTCTTTCAAAATTTCGCTTGACCTCTCCGATTATCTTGCCCATCATCTTAGGGTCTGAAATTCCATTAGGGTAATTTTCCTTCAGATAACTAATAATATCTTCCTCAGTAGCTCTCTTAGGAAGGAATTGTTCAAGAATCTCAAGCTCAAACTTTTCTCTGTCTATCCTTGAGTCATTATTTTTAGAGAAGATCTTAATGTTCTCTTCATGACTCTTTACCAGTTCTTCAAGGATTGGCTGTGTGAATTTTTCTGGAATCATAGACAGTCTTTCTTCCATTGATTGATCTGGAACTTCAACCTCTACCTGTTTCCCATTCTTTTCAGCCATTTCCTTATGAAGAGTCACAAGACCCTCTTTTACCAGAAGAGCTTGAATCTCTGGCTTCTTTGTTAGAGCTTCCATAAAACTAGTCTTGATCAATTTGTAAAGATCAAGCTTAATCCCCAGTTTGTCACGCTTCTTTACCTCTCCCGATTCAAGACTAGATTTCAGGGCTAGAGGCATATACTCTGTAGTAGTCTCTTTGATTAGTTTATTAATATCCATATCTCATAATTTTTATATCACGAGTAAGGCTTTCACTTGAAAATCTTATTTATGAAAATATTTATTTAGAGATGAATGAACTAGATAAACACTTCCTTTTATTATTTCAATCGGTAAAAGAACTTCAATTTAATGCCAAGTTTTTACCAGGCAGAGTTGAAGAAAACATTAGTAATATAAAGAGTATATTAGACAAAATAAATCTTCATAAGCCACCAATAGGAATCTCTGAATCTCTGTTTAATCGGATAAGTGGGAAAACTATCTATTGTGATTCAGATGGTACCAGTAATGCGATGGCTTTCAAGATTTTCAATATATCTCTCCAGGGTTTTAATGCCTATAAGTTACATGGAATCAGAATAACTTTTGGATCATCTAAATTGGGAAATCCTGGAATTACCTTCGAAGGGACACCAGATAAACCAATAATGATGTCTGTAGTAGATCTTCCATTTATAACAGCTGATGCCTTGAAAACTCCTAAGAAACTGGTGAAATGGATAACCTCACATGAAATTTCTCCTAAAGATCTATCAAGTAAAGTAGATAAATTCGTTGCTATAGATCTTGGAGTAATGGAAATGAATGAGCTAGGACTTGGAGAAATGGATCATCAAGCTATCTCAGAAGAAGTTGTACAAGAAGAAAAGAATAAACTAGTATGAAAACTCAAGCACTAATGTTTTTAATTCATATAGCTATTACATTAGTTATACCACAAGATCTAAAGAAGAAAGATTGGTGGTATAGGTATGGGTTAAATAAAGATCCTTATCTCCCGGATAGGTTTATGATTGGTGGTCTCTTTGCATTAGCCTGGAGTTGTGCTGTTATGTATCCTCTAGGTTTGCCAGAAACTATCATATCTTGCGAAACCTTAGCAATTTTTGTTGGAGCAGTGATTCATTATATCATGGATCTTTTGTTATTTGAGAAAAAAGTTATAGGTTATACTATGGCTCAGTTAGTTGATATATTTATACTTGAAATGTTCTATGCGATATTTTCTTAGAAAGATTGCTAGATGTTTAAGCCCAATTTCAACTATTATTATAAGATTCTGGTATTATACAATTAAAGATGCTCTGTACCATGAAACCCAATATTGCTCTATCTGTAAACTCCCCATGGCTAGAGGAGATTCTTTTAGTACATTTTGGGCCGATTCTGAAGTACTATATCTGAAGAAGCCCTACTATGTTTATACTATCTGTAAACACTGTAGAAAAACTAAACCATGGGATAAAATTATAAGAGCCTATCATAAATATTGGGAAAGCTTAGACTATTTTAAAGACAGAATAGCATTTAATTGGAATGATATAATAGAAGCTCTGGATAAAGATAGAAGAAATAATGGAGTAAAAGGAGAAACTAAGTTTTGGAAGGAACAACTACTTAAATCCTATAAAAGAGCTCAACCTGGAGAATCTGTCTACTGTACTATGACCAAAGATAAAAAAATAATAGATCTAATAAATGCAGTAGAACAATTAAGGATGCCAGAGATCTATATACAAGAAATAGAAAATAAAATAAAGATAAAGTTTAATAAAGATGTCAAAACGAAGGAAAAAGGGGAGAAAAAAGTTATTTACCTTTGAAAGAAAATTAACAGGCGAAGTTATATATTCTGCTAACCTATTTGTTACTGGGAATATGACACTCTCAGAACAAGACTTAGATGAGATCAGTGGAAAAAGCCTACAAGAAAAAGTTAAGCGTCTTATTATGCTTCATATCGATAAAACAGTACCAGGAGCTAGAGGTATACTAAATATTAACTTTAAACCTAATGGAAAGTCTGGGGAAGATCTGTTGGGAATATATGCAACTAAGATGGCAGAAGAAGAACAAAGACTAAAAGAAGAAAAAACTAGCTATCTCGGAATGATAATATGCCAAGATACTAAAAAACTAGTCGAATTTACTTATGCCGAAATAAAAGACTCCTGGGATAAACAAAAGGATATATGGGGAGATTGGAAAACATTTATACCTATATTCCTGGATGATAAAGAAGAAGGGGGAGACTCAGTCGAATTGGTAGACCTAGAACAAGGAGATGAAGCAGGAACTTATAAAATCTCAAATGAATCAGATCTACGGAAAAAATTACTGACTGACTTTCCTGATGATGCCGAAAAACTTGGATATAAAAAATTGGAGTAAAAATAACTCCAGTAAAAAAGAGACTTACAAAACTAAATCTGTAAGCCTCTTTATTTTTTTTTATATTGAGTCTAGGAATCCAAGAGCTCTTCTATTCTCACTCTTCTCATTCTTTAAGTTGTTGTTGTTCTTAACCATATTATTCATAGTCTCAAATGATTCCTCCTCTTCATGATTAAACACAAAGAATAGTAGAATCAATTCGTTTAAGTGATCTATAGTGTATCCCTTAGTACGCTCTACCCAAGAATCTAAGTTAATCTTCTCTAGGTCCTCAGGAAGAACAGTCTTTTCTATGAATAAACGCCTAGATGCCTCATTTGGAAGAGGGAATTCTACTACACGATCAAATCTACTAGGCCTGTTCTTATATCGACCTGCAACCTTTTCTATGTAATTCGTCGTGGCTATCGTAACTATTCCACCAGCCTTCAAATTTCCATCTAGAGTGTTCAGAATGTGAGTGTCTAAAGAAGAACCTGAATTACCAAAAGGATCACCAATGAAATTATCTATATCCTCTATTATAGTGATGATCTTTCTGGTAGGCTCAATCTTTCTTATCCTCTGAATAGCCTGAGTATACATCCTTATCTCATCATGCGTGCTCAGAGTAATAACTATTCCACCATACTTATCTATTAAGTCTTGGCACATAAGATTAATTAAAGATGTCTTACCTGTACCTGGAGCTGAATAAAGTAAATAATTCCTCTTGAAAACTCTATTGTATTTCTTGTAAGTGTCCTCAAGAGTCCAAAACTTACTTATATCATTCATAATTAAGTCAGTAGCTTCATTTGGTAACCTGTAAAGCTTATTCAACTCTACCGTTTGCTTAATAAAATGTAAACCGTAATTCTGACTAAAACCGATAGTATAATAACCCGGCTCTAACTCCTTGAAAGTATTATTTACCGGAATAATACAGCCATCAACATCACTCCATTGACGAGCCACTATTTCACAATCAGGAAAAGACTTCTCATCAGTTATTCGATGTATTTTCTTGACATTCTTAATAGGACGCGGTTCATCAGCTTCATAAGTATCTCCAATATCTAGGTATTGGTCAGAATAATTCGATTCATAAGAACATTTTGTTACACACTCTTTCATAACTTATTTTTTTATATTTATATTTATCCACTAGTAAGAATTATAAGTGTAAATATTAGCGAAAACTACCGTAAAAGATCATAATAATAGTCTTTTCTTTAATTTAAAACCTTTTTTAATTCCTTCAGTGGTAGTTATAGTAGTCTTAGAAGTTTCAAAAAAGTCTAATATATCAGAAGCTTTAGGAGATTTAGTTATTGATAGTTTCTGATAAATCTCCCTTATTATTTGTTTTAAGTCAGCTAATAAATATCTATCCCCTTCATGAAATCTAGAATATATCTCAGCAGCTAATTTATCAGATTTAGTTGAGTCTCTCCAAATTTTATCCAGCTCTCCTTCTAAATATTCATGAGCTTTACATCCAGAAGTACCGAAGTAATTATAAAATTGAGGTATCTTAGGATTGTTCACTCTATGAAGAAGTCCTTCCATTATGACAGGATTATCTTTATATTTATCCCTAAATTCACAGTAAAATTTTAACTTTAAACTAAAATTATAGGTGGCATAAAAATAATTATCCAGAAAATTTTTAAGAATTAATTCATTTTCATCATGATATTCAGTTACTACAGTATCTAAATTTTCTAAACTAAGAATAGCCTTTGTAACAGTAAGAGTATCCTGATAATCTTTCTGAGTAACATCCCATGCTCTCTGATCAGCTATTTCAATTAGAGTATTATAAACAGGAGTGCCGGTTGAACTAGATATACTAATAAAATCTCTAGAATAATTAGAAACTAGAATACTATCCTCTAACTTTTTAACATAATCCTGTTTTTGTTCTTCTGATGCAGTGTCATAAAGATCTAGAAGAGACTTAGTTGCTCTCTTTTTCTCTTTTTGATATCTCTCAAAATTTTCCTCAGTTAGCTCTAAGTCTCCTTCTCTCTTAGTCTTATAGAATAAAATAATATTATTCTTAAAAGGGTTCTTCTTATTCCTCTGTCTTCCTATTATCTGTGGTAAGTCAAGGGAAATATCAAGGGCTAGACATTCTACATTAGGATCGGCAAATACATATGAACTAGCGCAATCACTAAAAAAATCTACTCCCATATAAACTGCACTAGTACAGAAAGTAAACATAGGATTTGGCTCCTCTTTAAGGGGAATCTTACCAAAACTAAATTTAGCTCTCTTTAATCTTTTCTCATTATTTTCTGACTTAGAGCATACTATTAAGGTATTTTCTTTAGTTAAACCACATCTTTTTATTACTCTTAAGATCTCAGAAACTGAATTAAAATAAAATACTGCTTCTCTAGACTCTATCACTTTACCATCAGAATTCATTAACATTGGGAATTTGCCCTCTAAGAAAGAATTAACTATCTTAGAACATTCTATTGTTAATGAATTGGTTCTTTTTCTTTCTATCTTAATAGTTTCTGTAAAACCAGATTCCCTCCAATCTAACTTATAGAAAAGAAGATCCTTAAATGCATCTAGTTTATCTAGATATTTATCTAGCATTGGTGTAGCAGATAAATAGACAACATTAGAACAATTCTGTAAGTTATCTACAAAATCAAACTCTACTCCTACCTTGAAATAACTATCAAGAAAGATACT
>AUXO018402320.1_pt1 | contig 19784 bp, 48 predicted proteins | sample 768731 | NCBI WGS metagenome assembly AUXO01 (sample SAMN02715735, study PRJNA202380) | gut metagenome | biome: sheep rumen | host: Ovis aries | place: New Zealand: Palmerston North
AATTAATATATAATTCATCTTGTAAAAATTGAATTTTTTCTTGTTTTTACTATATTAACTTGTAATTAAAAAAAATAAGTTATGAAAGAAATTTATAAAATTGCAGAGTTTCAGCATTTCTTCAAATATATTAAGAAGAATGATAAGTTTATTGATTCAAAAAATATTTCTTATGTATTGACTGATTTCAATACTTATGAAGAAGCAGAAAATTGGATTAAAGAAAAAGAATTGAATGTATATCCTTATGGAAATCCTAATGGATGTCATTATGAGAAGATTGGAGAAAATACTTTTAAGTTGACTTATGCAAATGAAAAGACTTATAGAATTTTAAGTTATCAGATTTGTAAATTTCTTGATGTTGAATAAATAAAAAATAAATATTATGAGTAGAACATATCGTAAACATATTATAAAGTATACATGCTACGGTAATAATAGAAATTTCTATGCTTGCCGTCGCCGTAAGATTAAGAATCTTGGACGCATGCAACTTCGTTCTCTCCTTGCTAATTATGATCCTGAAATTGTATCAGATCTTTGGGAAGAGCCAAGATTTCCTATGCGTGATGAATGGGCAGAACCTACTGATGGACATGTAGGAATTACTCGTAAAGGTTATGAGAAACTTGTCCGTGAAGATGATATCAATTCTTGGTATGACTACTCTAAGCTTGGTAAAAAAGTAGATTATTATTGCAAGCCAAAGAATTGCAGACATTACAGACTTATTTAATATTTTATATTATGACTGGATCTAAGATAGGTTGTTATAGTGGAAATTGGGATTTTGTAGATTATGCTAATTTCAAAGTTGATGGAAAGATAAATCCTCGTATTCGTAAGATTTTCACTAAGAAGATGAGGAATTATCTTAAGAAAGAAACTTCTCGCATTATAAAAGAGGTAGCATAACTTAATATTTTAATTACAAATTGAGTGGAGAATTGAATTTCTCCACTTTTTTACTATATTAATATTGTAATAAAAATATATAAGATTATGACAGCTTTAACATTAGATGAGATGATAGTTCTTTCAAAACTTCCAAAAGTTTTATATGAAAGAGTTGTTCCTGTAAAGCGTCATCATCGTAATAAAAATAATGAATAATTTTTATTTTGAAGTTTATAATGATCAAGAACCTTTAGAACATATAAACATAAGAACAGAACAAGAAATTTGGAGACAAATTTGTGAATCACCTGAATATACAACTGATGAAATGCTTGATAAATTTCATCAGTCTCCTTATAATTGGATGCATCATCAAGATTTTAAAAAGAAACTTTTAGAGATATATCCAGATTTCATTACAATTTATCCAAATATAGATTTTAATAAAGAAGATATTCATATAAGAATGATTCCTCAGATTGAATATAGACAATATGATGAGAAATTTGATAATGAAATGAAATTCTTAGAGTATATTCAATCAGAAAAAGCTTCTACTGATAAACACACTCCTATTAATTTTAAAATACTTGAAGATGGAGGATTTGAATTACAAGAAGCAGAAACTAATTTGACTAAAAAATATCAAGAAGAAACTTATGGAATAAAAGACTATAAATCTTATAGATTATGGACTAAAGATAAGAATCCTATTAAACTTGATATTGATAATGGATGGAATAATCGAGGAACTAAATGGTCTCTTCATATAGATAATGATGTTTGTGAGACTATAGGATATGCTGATATTAATAATGTTTGGGAATTTAATACATTAATGGAAGTATTTGGAAGTAAATTCAGATTATAATGAAGAATATTGATTGGAATAAAGAAAGAAAACTAATGCCTAAAGCAGATTTCTTTGTTTTAAGTGGAGATAAAGATACAGCTTTAAAAATTATCAAAGAAGTATTTAAAGATGATTTTAATTATTTAAATGCTTTTTATTTAACTGAATCAAATCCTGAATACAGTATATATTCTAAAGAATTAAATGAATTAGTTCATAAGTATATGTTAGATTTATGTTTTATTAATTTAGATAAAAAATGTCATATGTAATTGGAGATGATAATATAAATTATCATAAAGAAACTTGTAATAATTGTCATAAAATTATTGCATTTAATAATTCAGATATTATTAGAGATGATATGGGACTTGAAATCATATGTCCTAATTGTGGTCATTCAATAAAATTCTAAATATGCTTAGTTATAAAAATTTTAATAATTTTAAAGATCGTAATGGATTAGATCTTAAATATGGTGATAAGGTAATTATTAAATTTTATGCTTATCAACGTCCACAAGCATTAGGAATAGCAACTATTATTGGTTTTACAGATAAGTATGTTGTTCTTATTTGGTGTGCAGGAAGTGGTAATAATATGTTGCGTCTTCCAAATAACATAATTAAGATAACTGATCCTGATAATTGGAAACATTGGTTATGAAAAAAATATATAATTTAGTAAAAGATTATTTTGATTCAATAGAAGATAAAAAAGTAATTCTTCTAGATTTTGATGGTACTGTTGTTGTTGAGAATTGGCCTTATGTCGGCAAAGTACTTCCAGGTTGTATAGAAGTATTAAATAAACTTTTAGAGGCTGGACATAAGATTATTTTCTATACTCAAAGAACAACTAAATTTCCATTAACATCACCAAGACTTGAGAAATTCTTAGAAGATTTTCCTTGTTATTTAGAAACAGATGATGAAGGAAAAGAATATGTAGATATTCTTACTCCTGCAAAATTAGTACTTACAGATAATGGAATTAAATTTTGGGATGTAAATAGGAATAAACATTGGGAATTCTGTACAGCTGATCCAGGAAGAAAGATTTTTTGTGATTATATTATTGATGATCATTGTGTAGGTATGAAATATAATACTTATACAAATTCTTATGGTGAGAAAGTTAAGTGTTGTGATTGGAGATTTATAGATGATTGGTTTGTAAAAGAAGGATTATATAAAAATAGAGTATTTCCTATACAAACACCATTTTATGAAATAGATGAATAATATGGAAAAAATATTTAAGTTTATTTTGAATATTATTTTATGGATATGGAATAATATTATTTATGAATTATTCTATGAAATTGGATTACTTATAAAGAATAATTGGAAAAATATTCTGAAATGTATTGGAATAATATTACTTATTATTATAGGATTAATATTCTTTAAGTTTACTGCAACTATATTTGTCTGGTTATTTTTCTTAAGTATATGGGCTATACTTATTGGATCTATGGTAATGGATTTATATAATAAATATACTGATTATCCATTATTACAGAATATTGTTTTTGGAACCTTAATTTTAGTAAGTTTAGGAGTAATTATATTTATTTGTACAATATTAACAATTAAGATATTTTCATGAATTTAATTAATAATTGGATGAGTGCTCTTCTTGCTGGAGTATGTATAGCAATTGGTTGTATAGTAAATCTTCAAGTAGGTGGAATTGTTGGACCAATACTTTTTACATTTGGTCTTATTACTGTAGTTCATTATAAATATAAACTTTATACTGGAACTGCTGGTTTTATAAATAATTGGAATGATTTCTTTAATTTAGGATATATTCTTTTATGGAATGTAATTGGATGTTTATTAACAGCTTTATTAATGTATGAAGCTATTCCTGAATTATATGATAAAGTAGTTCCTATCATTAATCAAAGAGAATCACAATCAATATTATCTTCATTATTCAGAGCTATATTCTGTGGATTCTTAATGACAACTGCTGTTAAATTTGCAAGAGAAAATAGATGGCTTCCTCTTTTATGGGCTGTACCTGTATTTATATTAGCAGGATTTTATCACTCAATAGCTGATAGTTTTTATTATCTTATGTATTTAGTATCTACTGGATTTACTTATATTAGTCCAATTAATTATCTTGTTGTAATTCTAGGTAATTTCATTGGTTGTAATTTATGGAGAATAAGATTTAAAGAATAATATTATGGAGAATTTTGAAGAAAGTACTAAATTTTATTATGTTAAAAGATTAGTTAATGAAGAAGCTAATCTTCAGCAGCTTTTAAGATATTATAAAGACAAATGGAGTTTTGGAATGATTGATCCAGATAATGATACACCTGGTATTAACTATATTAAAATAGATAATTCAGACATTACTAATTTATTTAAAACTTGTATAGAAGAAAGAATTGATGAAATACATAATATAATCAACAAATGATAAACGAAATAGAAATTTATAAAGATTTAGAACAGACTTTAAAGAAAGTAGAAATACTTTCAGTTAAGAATGATGCTTATGGATGTTCTTTTTGGCTTGATAAAGAAAACAAAATAAAAGATATGCTATGGGAAATAAAGAAAACTTATCAAGTTTAAAACCTGGTGAATATCTTTATGGGTTTGAATCAGATAGAGATTATAGATATAATAAAGGATATATACCAAAGGGAAGATATCTTGTAAAAGCTAAGGTATTGAAAATTGATTATCATTATTTTGGAGAAGATATCAAGAAAAGAAATATTCATGATCATGTTATTCTATATCTAGATTTCAATGATCATAAAAAAGATGATATTCAATATAGAGTTGAATTACAAATACCTAGAATATCATTTGAAGAAAGTAATTCTATAACTGTAAACAGATATAATGGTTGTAATTATTTTCTGTATACAAGATATAATACAGCTAAAAGAAAAGTTATAGATATGTGGAAGAATTGTATTCTTAATTTAGAATATGATAAGAAAGCAATTCAAAATGTAATAGATAAGATTAAAAAAGATAAATCTGAACAATTAGATCTCACTAAAGTTTGAATTTTAGTGAGATTTTACTATTTTATAACAAATTAAATAAATATATGGAATATAAATGGTTTATACAATTTACTGGTGGTCGTGGGCCTGAAGAATGTAATCAGGCTTGCGAAGAAATTATGAAACTTTTTATAAAAGAAGTAAGTAAATTGTGTTTTAAAATACAAGTAATTAATTTTGAAGAAGGAGAATATTTTGGATTTAAATCTGTATTACTTGGATCTCCTGATGATTTATCTGAGTTAAAAAATAAATGGGAAGGTACAATAAAATATATTTGTACTAAAAATAATATTCGTCCTAATCATAAACGTAAAAATTGGTTTGTAGGATGTAAGTTCTATGAATATAAAGATAATGAAATCAAGCTTGATATGAAAGATGTTAGGTTTGATATTATGAGAGCATCTGGTCCTGGTGGTCAACATGTTAATCGTACTGAATCTTGTGTAAGAGTTATTCACATCCCAACAGGTATTACTGTTATTTGTCAAGAACAAAGAAGTCAAATACAAAATAAAGAGACTGCTATCAAAATTTTGAAAGCTAAGATTGCAGATTATAACAAGACAGGTAAACTTGAAGAACAAAAAGAAAAATGGCTTGATCAAATTCAACTTGAACGTGGAAATGAAGTATTAATTTTTAAAGGAGAATTATAATGGAAAAGATTTTAATTTATTCATTAACAATTTTTTATATTATATGTATGTTATATTCTATTTATTTGATATATAAACATTATGAAAGACATAAAAAATTAGAGAAATATTATCCAGTTCATCTTAGAGTTACTGATAAGAAAATTCTACAGTATTCTATTGATGGAAAAGAATGGAATGATATAATGGCTTATTATCATAGTGTTAAATGGATAAGAGAAGGAAAAACATATATTGGTCCTGGATTTGTTCCATTAAGAATAGGAGATGATCAGACTGCTGATGATTGGCAAGGATGTCTAGGATCAATTCAACAAGTTCATGAATGGGAAAAGAAAGCATTTGCTCATTATAAATCTGCTATTTATAAATATCTTGAAGACAATGAATAATATATTTGAAGAACTTAAATATAGTTGGAATAATTATGAAGAGATAAAAAGAAAAATTAATAGAATAGGTGATAATTTTTGTAAATCTCTTCATAATAAAGATAATAATATTTTACCTACTTGTGAAGAAGTAAAATATATAAAAGAAAATAAGAAACCAGTTAAAATTGTTTATTGTCAGTATTCTGGAATTGAATATGAGTTTTGTTTTAAATATATGACATTAGAAGAATTTATGAGTTATGATACAACTGACTAATGAAATGAAAAGTTATCTATTCCAAAGATTTCTTAGGAATAATCATAATAAATATACTCATTATTATCAAGAGTGGATGGATAATATTACTCAAGATCAATTAAATTATTTTAAACTCGAAAAACAAAGGCTTAATTTATGAATGAAAATATTATAGAGATTAAACTTCCTATTCATTTTATAGATTATAATTTAGATAGAGAAGGAGAAAGAGTACATAAAGGGCATATTTGTACAGCTAAACCTATTGATGATATTAAAGTTTCAATAAATTTAGATTATTTATCTAATCTTCCTGAAGATAAAATACAAAGTGAATTATATAGATTAATTGATGAGAAAACTACAGATTATATTCATAAAAAATATTGGATAGGAATAACTACTAATGAGATTATAAGAAAATATGATGAAGAAATTAAAGATAAATTAAATAATATAATTCTTAATGAAAAGAAAAATACAATTTATCTTTATGCTCATTCAGAATGTTTAAATTATGATGAAGAAGGATATTATTATGATATTAATCCTTTAGAAAAATATATACATTGTAAAAAATATTCTGATGTATATTATAAACTCCAAGGAGAACATGATACTGGTTATGAATCTTTAATAGTTAAAGTTTCTAAGAATTTTATTGATTTTATGGATTGGAAAAACGATATTGAAAACTATGAAATCAGTAGAGAAGAGTTTATTAAATTAAAAAATAGAAATTATAGAATTTGGGATTATAAATAATATTTAGCTTTATATTATAAAAAAGACTAGTATAATGAAAGAAATAAGTAATAGAAAATTCTATGATGCTTCAGAAGCTTATAAAATGTCTGAACAAAATGAATTAGAACAACAAGAAAAAGAACTTGTAAATATATTTAATGAAATAGATACTTATGTTAGAATAGGTAAATATGAATGTGCAGTAGTTCAAATATCAGAATTTCAAGAATATTGGCTTAAAGCTCATGGTTATAAAGTAGAGAAAATCAATAAGCCTAAGCATTATACAAATGGAATGATAAGAATAAGTTGGAATAAGAAATAATATGGGAATAAATGATTATTTGTTTTTAAGTATAGTTGTAGTATTTTGTATTATTTGGATTTATGATGGAATTTTAAAAGAATATATTCAAAAAAGACAAAAACCTAAATTCCGTCCTGCTGAATATGGATGGGCTGAGTATTATTCACCTTATTTTAAATGTTGGAGACCATTTTATATATGGTCAGATATTAATAAAGAAAGAAAAATCCATATTATAGACAGAATAAGAGAAATAGAATTTGATTATAAATATATTGGTGAAGGAAGAGAACGTATAGACTATGATATACAAAGAAAATTATGGGAATATTTTAAAAACTCTAAAGAAGTTGATGATGATCAGATACTATTAATTGATAAAGAAAATGATTATTTTAGACAAGTATTGAAAAATGGATCCAGAAATTGAATGGCAAATAGAAATGGAGTTTGATGATTTTAAGACAAAACTTCAAGATATGTTTCCTGATTTAGAAACTTGGGAAATAAGAGATGTATTAGAACCTTTAGTAAGAATGATGTAATATGAATAATAAACAATTTATTTATACAGAAAAAGAAGGAGAGAATATTTTCTTTACTAGCGATACGCACTTTCAACATCTTAATATCATTAAGTATTGTAAGCGTCCTTTTAAAGATATAGAAGAGAATGATAAAGAACTTATTAGACGATGGAATGAGAAAGTTCCTGAAGATGGTATAGTATTTCACCTTGGAGATGTTGGATTTGGACATCCTCAAGTTATTAATGATATACTTAAGCAATTACATGGTAAGATTTATCTTGTAATTGGAAATCATGATTGGAGAAGAGTTACTACTCAGCATGCATGGAGATTTGAAGAGATGACTCAGCAAATTAATATGAAGATTGGTAAGCGTCATATTATTTTAAATCATTATCCAATGCTTGCATTTTCAGGTGCATGGCGTGGTGAAGATGCAACTTATCAATTGTTTGGTCATGTTCATACTTCTCCTTATACAGATGAAGGACTTGACCAAGCTCGCATGAAATATTTGTTTACCTCTCAGTACGATGTGGGTGTTGATAATAATAACTTTACTCCAGTATCATGGAAAGAAGTTGATCAAATTATCAATAATCAAATGATGAGTTTAGGAATGTGTAGAAATGAATTATAAAATATGAATAAGTATAGATTAACATTTGATATTGACCTTCCTGATGATATTTCTCAAGATGATGAAATAGAATTTGAAGCATGGTTAGAACATTTTATTGGATGTGTGGATGACGATATTTATAGTTGTAATCCATTAAATGATTGTGATATTGATGTAAATAGTAGTTGGGAAGCAATTTAAATAATTAATTATGGATGAAGAAGAATTATTTTCAGTACATGGTGAATGTTTTAAAGTAAGAGAAGGAAGTAAATTTACAATAGGTAAAATTTATTGGTTAAGATATAATAGAACAAATGATATTGTTTTCTTTTGTGTTAAGAATGATAATAACAATACAGAAACATTTCATGAAAAAGAATGGGAAAAATATTTTATTAAAATTTAATTAATATGATTTTAACAATATTACAATATATTTGCTTATTTATTGGAGGATTAGTATTACTTAGTTTTATATATTTTTGTATTATTTTACCAATATATGATTATATATATAGTCAATATATGTACTATATAAAGCATAGTGCATTTGAATATGATAAGTCAAATATTGTAAGTTTTTTCTTCCCTCATGGTAAATATGTATCTTTTGAAGAATATAAAAAGAAATGGGGATATTATCCAAATAAGATAAAATGGTATAAATTTAAATGTTATAATCCTTGGTAAATTATGAGAACAGATATAAGAACTAAACAAGTAACACAAACTTATAAAGTCTATGTTGCTAAAGATGGTAAAGAATTTAATGATGAAGATAAATGTAAACATCATGAAATGATACTTGATGGTACTCGCATAGTTTGTCCTGAATGTGGAGGTAAAGGTAGATGGCAAACAGATTATGTACCTGAACATGATCATTGGGAAGGAAAAATGGGAGGCTATTGGCATTATAAGACTTGTGATAGATGTAAAGGAAAAGGATATCTTGAAAAGAAAGTGACATGGGAATGAAATTAAAAGAGTTTTTAAATCAGAATCATCCTGGTATAAATGAAGCATTAGTATGTAAATCAATAGGAGAAAAATATTCTGAATTTCTTCTTATAGAAAAACACAAAATATCAAATGGAGAATTATATATAATTAATTCTCATATGTATTCTGATTATGATTTTCTTTGGGAAGAAACTGGTCCTTGGGAAATATGTTGGAAAAGTAAATAACTATGGATAATATAAAGAAAGGAGCTTTAGTAAAAGGAATCAGGACTTTTAATGGAGAAGAAGTAGTTGGAGATTTTCAAGGATATTATTCTCCTACAAAGAAAATGAAGAAAAATAAAGTAAAAGTTGGAATTATATATGTTGAAGGAGATAGAAGTTATGATGTATTTCCAGAATCAATAGAAGTTTTATTAAATTTATAAGATATGAAAAGGATTATTTTAATTTTTTGTTTATTGTTGTCTTTATCAAGTTGTATTAAATATAAATATTATACTATAGATATTACTTATGGTATTCATTATCCAGATACAACAATGATATTTAATGAAAGATTTAATCTTAAAGAAGGATTTTTAGACAAAGATAAAATGAATAATTTAAAACCAGAAGATTGTAAAGTTACAATTAATTCTTATAAAGGAACTAATTATATAACAGTCCGTGGTTATAAAGTTGGACCAACGACAACAACTCCTATTCATATTCAATCTTATAAAGTTATATTTGATAATTGAATTTTTTAAATCTTTTACTATATTTATCACATGAAAAAGATTTTAATATTTATATTTGGAATTTTATTGTTTAGTTCTTGTGAAGAATTTGAACGAACAGATGCTATAAGTGGCAGAACAGAGAAAAATGAATATCTTAATATAAATGGTTGTAAATACTATAAAATTAAGATTGGTAATCATGATGTCTATCAATATAAGTTTCGGACAAAATATGATGAAGGATCAGATATAATTCATTTTACTGATATGTGTAATTATTGTATAACTAATCATAAATAAAAATGAAGAAATTTTTAACTTTTATTTTTGGACTCTTTATGAGTCTTAATGTATTAGCAGAGAATGTTGTTACTCCTGTAGATACAACATTGAGTATTAATGAGGTTACTGTGACTTCTTTGTATCGTAATAATGTTAATGTTAGTTATCTTATTGATAATAAGACATTGATTTCAGAGAATTATGGACAGGAACCTTCACATTTGTTTGCTTATATGCCAAGTGTATTTGATATGAATGATAATGGTACTAATTTTGGTTATGGATATTTCCGTATTCGTGGATTGGACCAGACTCGTATTAATGTAACACTTGATGGTATGCCTTGGAATGAATCAGAGGATTATGGTTCTTATTTTGCCAATTCTCCTGATTTGATGTCTAGTATGCATTCTATTAAAGTTGAGCGAGGATCATCATCAACAAATAATGGTACAGCATCTTCTGGTGGTAGTATTAATCTTGAGTCAACTAATCTTTTGAAGGACACACTATCTTATGGATATGTTGGTGCGGGTAGTTATAATACATATAAAACAAGTATTGTATATAATTCAGGATTGATTGGTAAGTCTGCTTTTCATATTAAGGCTACACAGCAACAGACAGATGGATTTAAAGATTATGCTTTCAATAATTCTCAGGCATTTACATTGAAGTATGGTTATTTCTTTAATGATAATCATTCTATTGATGTATTGAGTTTGAATGGTCGTCATCGTAATGGACAAGCTTGGCTAGGTTCTACAAAGGCAGAGCTTGCTGCAAATAAGTATGCAAATGGTAATGTTAAGGAAGATGATGATGAGTGGTTCCAGTCAATTAATAAAGTTCAGTATAAAGGAAAGCTTAATGATAATGTATTCTTGACTGCTTCAGCTTATTTGCAATATCAGAATGGTTGGTATAATATGGATCTTGATAACTATATGATTCGTATGGCTGATGCAACATGGGCTCCTACTGGTATTAGATATTCATATGGTCTTACACATTATCTTTATGGTGGTAATGCAGCTATTAAGTATACTAAGAATAATTTTGCTTTGACAGCAGGTACAAATATATATTGGTACCAACGTGAGCATTTTATGAATGATAAGCTTAAGAAACATTATGCAAATGTTGATCCTTCAGAGTTCTATGATAATACTGGTTATAAGAATGATGTCAATGGATTTGCAGCTATTTCTTATACTTTTGGAAAGTTTAATTTTGGTGCAAATATTCAGTATCGTCATGTAGGATTTGATTATACAGATCATATGGTTCCTGTTAATTATGATAAGAATGCACTTGGTACTGTATGGGATTTTGTAAACTATGGTATTAATGCTGAATATAAGATTAATAATATTAATAAGCTTTATGTAAGATATGCAGAAGTCTCTCGTGAACCAACACGTACGGATATGTTTGGTGGATTTGAGTATTATCCTGGTGAACTTGCAACAAATACAGCTGAACGCTCTTATGATGTAGAGACCGGATATGAGGTTGCTTCAAATAAGATTAAAGCTAATGTAAACCTTTATTATATGTTCTTTAAGAATGAGCGTGTTCTTAATGGTCAGTATGGTTTGAATGGTCTTCCAAATCATGATACTGCTGATAGGTCATATCGTATGGGTGCAGAAGTTTCTATAGATTGGAATTTCTTTGATAATTTCCATTATATGATTAATACAAGTCTTAGTAGAAATAAGATTACAACAGATACATATGATAATAAGACACATATCTTGACTCCAGCATTTGTATTTAATAATGATATTTTCTATACTGCTAAGAATTGGAAAGTTGGAGTAAATAATCGTTATCATAGTAAGATGTATATTGATATGGATAATAAGTTTGATATTCCTGAATTCCTTACATTTAATCTCTATGGAAGTTATTCAATTAATAAATTTGAATTCAGTGCTCATGTAAATAATGTATTTAATCGTACAAATTATTACAATGCAGCTATTGGAGCTTCTGATATGTTTTGGTTCCGAGATGGTGGAACAAATGTATTTGCAGATATTAAGTTCTACTTTTAAATATGACAGAAAAAGAGTTAATTAATTTATTCTATAGTGAAAGTCTCAATTCTTATAATTGGGACTTTTATGATAGAGTAGATGATTATTGTACAGAATGTAGTTGTGAAGTAGAATTTAATGATTATATTTTTACAGCTAATGCACTATATTCTTGTGGTGATTATGAAATTATGAGATTAGAAGTAGTAACACCAGAAGATGAAAATTTAACATTAATAGATAGATATTAATAATATGAATAGGTTTGGAGTTTGTTTTGGTGGTTATGCTCCTCTTCATCGTGGTCATCTTGAAGTAATTATGAAAGCTAAGAAACAATGTGAACATGTTTTTGTAGTTGTTTGTGGTTATGATGGAGAACCTCGAGGAGAAGAAATAGGTCTTGATTTGAATGCTAGATATAAATTAGTTAAGAAGACTTTTAAAGATGATGAACAAATTCATGTTATGAAGATTAATGATACTGAATTAGGTTTAGATGAATCTATGTCAATATCTAATTGGACAGTATGGACTAGGCATCTTTCTTTTAAAGTTTGTAATAAATATCATTTAGCTTCTTGGGAATTTAAACCTGTATTTTATGTAGCTGAACAATTTTATAAAGATTGTCTAAAACAAATAGGATATGATGTTGTATATATAGATCGTATAGATGATATTTCTGGAACTAATATCCGTGAACAACCTATTAAGAATTTCAGTAAGATAGTTAAGACATTTCAACCTTATTTTGTCCGTAATATTCTGATTATTGGTACAGCTTCAGAGGGTAAAACAACTCTTGTTAATGATATATCTAGATATTTCAATATTCCAAAAACTATTGAATATGGGCGTATCTATATGGAAGAAAGAAATATTACTGATGTAGATTTAATAGGAAATGACTTTCATCAGTTTATATCTGGACAATATGAAGAATATAAAAAGGCTGTAAATAGTTCAACATCAGGAGTTACTATTCAAGATACTGATAATTTAGTAACTCTTATGTATGCACAAGCATATGTTGAAGATTCTAATATAGATATAAATAAAAAAGATTATAAAGCACTTTATCAACATGCTCAGTCTATTCAAAAATATTTCAATTGGGATAAAATATTTGTATTAACACCAAATAATCCAAATTTTATAGATGATGGTTCTAGATATATGAATCAAGCATCTATGGAAGAAAGACAAAAAAATATGGATAAGTTGAATAAGCTTATTAAAGAATTTGGATATGAAGATAAAGTACAATATCTAGTTGGTGGAGAGTTTGAAAAGAATTTTAATATTGTAAAAGATTATATTAATAATATTTTGAATAATGCTTAGTATATTTGATAAAAAAGATTTTGGAGTATGGTTTCTTTCAATAGGAATCATACTTCAAATTGTTTCATATCTTATTACTGGAAATTCTTGGATTAGTCTTATAAGTGGAATTACTGGTATTATTGCTGTAGTATGGTGTGCAGAAAGAAAAATGATATTCTGGATTTTTGCATGGATTCAACTTATAACTTATGTAATATTAGCTTATCAACAGCATTTCTATGGAGAGATAGTTGAGAATATCTTCTATGCTATTACAATGCTCTTTGGTATGTTTATTTGGTTTAACCATAAAGATATTAAGGATCAGTCAAAAGTACAGTCCAAAAGTCTTAAAAAACATCATTTTGAAATATTTAAAATAGGTTGTACATTAGGAATTTTTATACTATATTATATATTAAGAAATACTGATGATACTCAGCCATTTTTTGATAGTATTACAACTGTACCAGCTTTTATTGCTCAAATACTTATGATTTGTACTTATAAAGAACAATGGTATTTTTGGATTATTATTGATATATTCTCAATTATTATGTGGGCAATTGCAGGAGATTGGAATATGAGTCTTCAGTATATATTTTGGACTATTAACTGTTTATATGGATTAAATAATTGGAAGAAACAATATGACTGAAGAAGAATTTGATAGAGAATTAAAAGAAGCTTTTCCATTAGATTTATTAAATAATTTTGAGAGAGAACATGCAGTAAAATTAGATAAAGAATTTGGTTATACAACAGCAGTTAAGTATATTAAAACTTGCTGCTCTGAATTTGGACTTAAAAGTGCAAAAATATATTATGACTTATATATAAAAAATTATGAAAATAATATGATTACAGCTAAAGAAGCAAGAAGATTAGCAGAAAGAAAATATACAGAAGTATATGATGCAATAGAATGTGCAGCTAGAAAGGGTTTTATGCAATATGAATTATATCATCGTTCTTCTAATCAGATTTCTGAAGATCTTAAACAAGATTTAGAGAATAATGGATTCAAAGTTGGTGTATCAGTAGATTATGATAATGATACTGATCATTATGGACATGTTATTGCAAGTAGAAAGATTTATACAACAGTAATTTTTTGGTAATATGTATGGATATGATGATTTGAGTGTATCTGCTCCTCATAAAGTTGGTAAATTTAAATATGTTATTGGTTATCTTAAAAAAGTCATGAACCAGCACCTATGGAAATTTATATTGAAGAGTGTCAATTAAATGTTACTTCTGGTTATGATGAATATGATGATGGTATTCCTATTAGAGATGTATTGCATGTAGAAATAAAATATAAAATAAGTAGAGGAGGTAAAATTTGGTGGGTTAAACCTGATGAAATATTTGATACTAAAGAAGATTTATTAAAATCAATTAAAAAAGATTAATTATGGAAAATATAAGTTTATATATTTATCTTATAGGATCTTTTATAGCTTTTATATTAGGTATTATAGAGATTATTAAAGATAAAAACAATAATCAACCTAAAGAATATGGGATGATTTGTCCTATGATTCTTCTTTCTTGGATAACTGTATTTTTATATATTATAAATTGTAATATTATAAGAAAAAGATGGAAAACTGATATAGATCAACCGGACTGATTTATATCAGTTATTATATTGAAAACCAAGCAGTTAAACTGATTTAGATCAAAAATGAGTGTGTTTTTGACACCTTTTCATTACTTTTTTAAAACTTAGGTATTGGAATGATTATTTTATAATTGTAAGGCATTCAGTAAATGTTTTACAATAAAATAATTATAAATACATTTAAATTTAAAAGTGATGAAAAAGTTTTTATTAACATTAGTATTAACATTAAGTTTCTTAAGTATTAAAGCAATACCTGTAAAAAATTTAGGTAATGTAAATGTAAATAGTATTTCTAATAAAGAAATATTAACAGACTCATTAGAAATGAATAAACCTATTTATCGTTATCTTGAATTAAAGAATGAACAGAAAAAGATGTTTGATAATATTCATAATGATTTATATCGTTCTATTCAATATTTAAATGAAAACAAAGAAGTAGCATCAAAAGATTTTAAGAAACATCTTAATCATGATTTATATATGAGTAGATTAGTTTTGAATAAAGATCAATATCATCGTTATTTAAGAATTGTTAATGTTACTCTTCAGAATAAAGAATTAATGAAGTATATACAAGAAAATTAATTCGATTATTTATGTTTTTAAAGAAGGAACATTATGGAATCAATAATATTCTTTGTTCAATTTTATATTATTGGTGTTGTTTTTGCTTTAATGATTTATAATGTCGAAGTTTATGAAAAAAATAAAGGTAGACTATTAGAATTTAAAAAAGAGGATTTAATAGGATATACAATAATATTACTCTCATGGATATATATAATATTTAAAATATATAAATATAAAATTAATTAGATTATGAAGACAATTAAAAAGATAATTAAAACAGTTTGGAATTCATATATTGAAGCAGTTGAATTACAGTATCGTCCTTATTTTCAGGGCCGTTAATAAATAAATAAATAAATTAAATAAATTATGAAGACAATTAAAAAAATAGTTAATAAGATAATTAAAGGGAATGTTTGTATGACACCTACAGGCATGATTCCTATATATTTTTAACTTTGACATTATAAATATATTAAAGCAAATTTATGGAAAGTGATTCTTAATAGAGGATAGCAAATGATTAAAATTTGTTATCCTCTTTTACTATATTATATAAAAGTATATAATAACAAATGAACACAATAGTAATTAACTTAGTAGGTGGACCATGTTGTGGTAAGTCAACCATTGCTTCTGAATTATTTTCACGTTTAAAGAAAATGGGAATTAAATGTGAATTATGTACAGAATATATTAAAGAAAAAATTTATGAAGAAAATAATACTATTCCAAAAGAACAGATTGCATTATTTGGAGCAGAACATTATACAATATGGAATAAATTAGGTAAGGTTGATGTAATTATAAAAGATGGATCATTTATAAATAATATTATATATAAAAAAGAAGATAATCCTGAGTTTGATGCTTTAATATTATCTGAGTATAATAAATGTAATAATCTTACATTTTTCTTAAATAGAGGAACATTAGAGTTTGAGAATTATGGCAGAATACATAATCTAGCAGAGTCTCTTAAATTAGATGAACAGATAAAGAATATTCATAAGAAATATAATTTATCTTATATTGAAATAGAATCTAGAGATGCTGCTGATAAAATAATTCCAATCTTATTAAACAAAATAAAAGAAGAAACAAATGAATAAAGAAGAACTTTTAAAAAAACTTGAAGAATTAGAAAATAAATATAATAATTTTGAAATAGAAAATTGTGATAGAATTTCTTGTAATGAAAATTGTTATGATTGTAAAATAAATATAGATAAAGGACAACTTTATGGAGAAATTCTGAAACTTAAAGAAGAATTGGAATTAAAGAATAAAGATGAACAAATAGAAGAATGGAAAAATAAATATATTTACCTTCAAGCTGATTTAGAAAATATTAAAAAAAGATATAATAAACAATTAGAAGATAAATCTAAGTATGAAGGAGAAAATATTTTTAAAGATCTTTTAGAAATTTTCGATAATTTAGACTATTCTAAAATGGATGATATAGATATATTAAATACTTATAATTCTTTATTAAAATTACTTAGTAAATATGAAGTAAAATTAATATATGATAATGAAAGACCAGCATTTTTTAATTCAGAATATGATGAAGCTATAACTTCAGTAAAGACAGATGATCCTATATTAAATAATTCAATTTATAAGATATATAAAAAGGGATTTTTCTTTAAAGATAAGATATTAAGGTTTGAAAAGGTAATTGTAAATAAGTATGAAGCTTAGAATTTTTAAAACAAATAAAGATTTTTATATTATTCAGAAAAGAATTTTTAAATTTCTTTTTATTGAATGGTGGATTGGATATTCTTCTAAATATGGAAATATATTCAAGACAGTAGATGAAGCAAGAGATGCAATTAAAAAACTTCAACAAGATAAAATTGATAATCGATATAATAAAAAGAAAGAAAAGGGTACAGAAATTTTAAGATTTGATGTATGAGAAATAAAAGAAGTATTGAGTATGATATAGCTTATATGAAAATGGCTGATACATTTGCTCAATTAAGTTATGCAAAACGAAATAAAGTAGGTTGTATCATACTTACTGATGATGGTCAGATTATATCGCAAGGATTCAATGGTACACCAAAAGGTATGGATAATTGTTGTGAATTTGAAGAGCATATTGATGAATATGATGATATACATTGTTGCAGAAAAGATAGTATAATCTTAAAAACTAAACCAGAAGTTCTTCATGCTGAATCTAATGCTATTGTAAAATGTGCAAAAAGTGGATATGGTTCTACTAATAGATGTACATTATATGTTACTTTAAGTCCATGTTTTGATTGTGCTAAGCTTATTATTCAATCAGGTATTACTCGTGTAGTATTCAAAGATAAATATAGATTTACAGATGGTATTGATTTTTTAGCTGATTATGGAATTAAAGTAGATCAAATAGATATAGAACGTAAGAAAATTATTCCTTATAAAAGAAAATGAAATATATAAAAGTTAATTCCTTTTCTTTGAATGAATCAGATGTAGAGAATAATTCTGCTATGAAGAAATTCTTTGATAATTGGAAAATGTTATATGAAAAATCTAAGAAAGATACTAGTCCTAAGATAATTAAAATAGTACAAAATCCTATTAATAATTCTAAAGTATCAGAATTTAATATATATCATAATGAAGATGGTACTACTGATATAGAATTTAAATATGATACAAAAAATATAAAACTTATTAATTGTGGTATATTAAATACAACATGTGAAAGTTGTATTAATGGATTAGATCATGATAACCATTCTATAACTTTAAAAATGTATTATGAAACTATTTTGTAAGCATAGTTATTCACATTTAAGAAATATTTATGGAGATGAGATAAATTACAGAGGTGGTAAAAGAAGTATATTTATCTGTAAAAAATGTGGAAAAATAAAATATGGAGATTTACTCTATTATTTAGATGATGAAAAAAGAAGAGAATATGAAGCAAGAATATCAGTTGACACAAACAATAAAATTATACAAAGGAGATTGTTGGAGTTGGCTTGATTATTTTATAAAAAATAATATTAAGGTAGATCATGTAGTATGTGATTTACCTTATTTTGGTATTGTTAAAGATAAGTTTGACAATCAATGGAAAGATGTACATGAATATATTGGATGGTTTAATACTTGTCTTCAATATATTAAACAAATTATAAAAGAAGGAGGAAATATACTTGTTTTCTGTTCTAGACAAAATATGTGGAGGATTTGTCAAATGCTTCATGAAAATGGTTTTGAAGAGAATAGGACAATTATATGGGCTAGGAAAAGAGGATTTAATAATACTAGAGGAAAAGCATTATCAAGTGGTTATGAACCTATTCTTTTTTGGTCAAAAGGAAAATCACAAACATTTAATTCAATTAAAATTAAAGTAGATACAAATAGAAATGAATATACTAAGGGTACTCTTAAAGACGGTATCGTTCTCTCAGATGTATGGACAGACATCCCAGCATTGCCACACAACTCAAAAGAAAAGGTGGCACATCCAACTCAGAAGCCAATACGACTTATGGAACGAATTATACAACTTTTTACAAATGAACAAGAAACAGTCTTAGATTTCTGTATGGGAAGTGGATCTACAGGAGTTGCTTGTAAGAATTTAAATAGAAAATTCATAGGTATTGAAAAAGAAGAAGAATATTTTGATATAGCTAAAAATAGATTAAAAAATGAAGAATGAGAGATATAACATTAATGACAGACTTTAAAGCTTTCTTTCAACCTTGTATATTAAAATACAGACATATTGAAGGATTTCAAATAGATCTTAATAATATAAATGTTGAAGAAATATTTATATTAGGATATGTCAGAATTAATAAAGATGGTTATATAGAAATCAGAATATTACATAAAGAAGATAATCATTTATATCAATGTATAAGTTTACATAGAATTCAAGATATACAATTTATATATGA
>AUXO016043684.1_pt1 | contig 19781 bp, 46 predicted proteins | sample 768731 | NCBI WGS metagenome assembly AUXO01 (sample SAMN02715735, study PRJNA202380) | gut metagenome | biome: sheep rumen | host: Ovis aries | place: New Zealand: Palmerston North
TAGTCCATTGCTTCTCCAGAAAGTACATCTCCCTTCCACTTCATGGAGACATATGTTACCTTGCCTCCATCAAATACTCCTGCATTTTCGAATCTGAAACCTAAACTGAACAGGACATTGCAGAGTTCCCTTGTCTTTTCATTGGCAAGGGGGTTCAGTCTTTCAGTTCCGTTACCAAGATAGGTAACATTGTCATCTCTGACAATGGCATATACAGGAATCTGAATAAGTTCACTTCCCTTTGCAATGAGGTCGAAACCATTAAGGGACTTACCATAAAAATCACTTCTCTTAATGTAAGTGGGAACCTTTTCGATTCCGTAATTCAAACCTGCCAGTTCGAATACGGCATCAGTGGACAGGCAATGAGATACATCTTTGCCCACGCCTTCCCAAAGCATATCTCTGGGAGACAGTGCGCTCCAAGACTGTGTAGGGAACAGAGAAGAATACTGTTCAATAGATTCAATGACAGGGATAATTACTTCTTTTCCCTTGTTATCCTTGCCTACGATGTGGCTGTTGTTATCAGCTACGATTGCGGTGTTAACGGTTGCCAGAGTTGTGTTGTTGTTCATCATGATTTTAATTCCTTTCTTGATAATAATTTTAATTTGTTTTTGTTTATAGTATTATTATAATTTACCTATATTCAGTTGTCAACATTATATTTAATTTATTTAATTAAATTGGGATAATAGTTTTCAAGGTAAAAGGCTATTGCTTCTCCGATTTCCTTGAAATTGTTTACAGGATATTCTGCTCCTGTTCCATTTTCGCCTCCAATCCAGATGTATTTTTTTCCTGCTTCGTTTGTGTAGATTTCGAAGTTAAAGTTATAATTATCTTTCATGTTTTTTATCTCCTTTTTTAATTATTCTAATTTATTTGACACATACTTATCTTACAATCATATATTATTCACCTTCTTTCTCTCATTCTTTTCTTGTAAAGTTCTGCAAGGCGAGAATATGTATCCACCTTGATTTCACTAATGAAGTCAATGATTTCGGGCTGTGAAAGATTAGTTTCTTTATAGATAGCCCAGTAAAGACCATCAATGATTTCTACACATTTGTCATCAAGTTCTTTGATGTATGTAAGTCCCTTGTTATAGTAATCAAACAGGTGGTCTAATTCTTTTTTTGCTTCTTCCTGTCTGATAAGAACAACTTCCATATCATCAGCTTCATTGTAGTTATAATAAGTGTAATTCATTTTACCTCCTTTCTTTAATCTTCCATGTAGATATAGATGACAATTCCATCTGCTTTGAGACCGAAGCACTCAACGTCATATCCCATGTAGTCTTCGGGAACATCATCTGTCCATCCAACATACATTTCTACTTCATGGTTAGAGTCATAAATGGTGCATTTATATTCTGTATCTGTAAGGTCAATAAAGTATTCTACTGTCATTTTTTATCTCCTTTCTTAAACATCATAGGCTACACATTCGTAGCAGTAGAATCTGTTTTCATTTACGTTATAGAAAATTACGTGTCTACAACTGAAAGCCTGTCCAGTACAATCATAACCTCTATCAATATAAGTCTTGCGGATAAATTCGTTGTAATAATCTTCCGCTTTTTCCTTTGTCGTGATAACAGAAGGGAGTTTATATTTAAAAACTCCTCCATCCATATCAAATCTAAACTGGTTTACCTTTTTTGCAGACCACTTTTTATCTGCTACCCAGTGGTCTTCTTCCCAATAATAAGCGGTATTGAGATATTTGTCTTCCTCCTCTTCGTGGAGCATATTTCTGATTTTCTTCTTGAGATTTTTTAAATGCTTCTCAGAAATATCATATCTGCCAGACTGGGCAAGCATCAATAAAATGTATCTTTCTCTTAACACTTCTTTATCATCGTATCTCATTTTTGTCTCCTTTCATGTGGATATTATAACACATTGCTAATTAGGAATGAGTACCTTTTTAAGATACTCATTCCCATAGTGACTTACGTACCAATTCAGAATTTTAAGTTCTAAATTGGCAAGTTCTTCTTTGGTCATTCTACCTTCTTTCTTAGAATTTCTTCCAACCTATTGTGTCACAATAATATTTACCTAATTCAAGGCAAACATCTCCTGCTTTGACTGTAAGAACAACTACGTCACTCATGGAAAGTAATCTGCCTTTATACCACTTGGGAACATGGAGATTGTATGTTCTGAAAAGGGAATCAAGTATCTCATCAATACTTGTGGTTAATGCTTCTCCTTTTTCGGGAGTCATTTCAATCACACTGTTTGCGACCTGCTCATAGTCAAGCAGGTCTAAACCATGCTTTGATGCGTAGTTGAAAGGCATGAATAAGTAGTCATGTTTTTCTGTCTGATAGATTGTGTAATAGATTTCCATATTTGTCTCCTTTCTTGACAAATAAAATTAAATAATGGTTTCTATGATGCCCACAACTTTGTTTCTATGTTTCTGTTGTGGGCATGAACAAATCACTATTTAATTTAGTTTAGTTATATCAACCAACCCTCTTTGTGACTTTGATTTTAGGAGTATTTTCTTTCATCCTGTCAGCTACGAACTGGTGATAGTAGTTGACCAGACCTCTTACATCAGCAGTTGCAATCTTGATTTCACTTGCGACTGTTTCAATCTGCTTCGGGGTCATCTGTCCTTCTTTGCAAAGGTCATACACAGTCTGAACAATGGACATTTTCAGTCCACGACCTTCCTTGTGCATCTCTGCATGATTTAGAACCCGGATTGTGTTATATACTCTCATGCTGTGTCCATCTCCCTTCTGTTCCATGAGATATTCGAACACGTTCGTGTTCACATATCCCGTCTTGCAAGCGGGGAACTTGATGTCGGGGTCATAGGTGATACCATTCTTCTTCAGAGTGGTAATCAGATTTTTCTTTGCCTTTTTGTTTGACTTCTTGCACAGGGAGAAGCCCATACGGTTTGCCAGTTCTCTAAGCTGTTCTTCTGTGATGGTGTTGTTCTCGATTGCGAAGTTAACGACTACTGCATTATTCATATTCTTTTCCATTGTAATATTCCTTTCTTTAATTACTAATCATAATATATTTTTATTTTATCTATACGTCTTACATCATATTTCAGAAAGCGTTTCCCTATATTCAGTTTAATGTAATTTATCTATGATACATGATTCATGCTGTAGTCATAGATGTATCACCACCTTTCTTTGCCTTATAGTAGGCTTTAGAAGATGAGAAGAACATCTTTTCATCTTTACGGATGATTGCCCTTGCAACGACTTCTCTTGAAGCCTTTTCAGCGATTCTCATTTCACTGATTGTTACGGAATAGTCACGTCCTGTGTTGTGTCTCATTTGTTTTCCCTCCTGTTTATTTTATTTTATTCAATGACACCCGCTTTAATGAGTCGAGCGTCAAAATCTTCATATCCGTTACACAGAATAGTAAGATGTTTCCATCCCTGTTCGTCTGTCTGGGAATCAATCAGTTCTACTTTGTCAGTAGTCTGATTGATGATGTTGCGAAAGTCGTTATAACGTTCTTTGCGAATAATATATGTTTCTCTCATGGTTACACCTCTCTTTCATAATTTTTATAATTGTGCAGGTCTAAAATTTCGAACATATACTTATCGGTATGTTCTGTGTTATCTGTTCCATAGTAACGAATCCACCCAGTGAAGAAACGTCTTCCTTCTTTGATGAATGTCTTATAAGAAGAATATCTTGCATACTGACGATTTATTTTATATTTTGCTTCTTTATGAAGTTTCTTGGTCAGATAATCTTTTATATCTTCCCAATTAGAGAAGATGTAACGAACATCTACTATATCAAGAATAGGAAACTCGTCATCGGGGGCAATACACTGAACCCCATTCAGAACAATAAATCCTTCCATTGTTATTTCTCCTTTCTTCCATCATGGTGTTACACTTCCCTTACGAACTCTATAGCATAAAAGGGAATACCACGCTTGTATAATTTATTATAAGCATCTCCCTTGCTTTTAGCGTGAACGGTTTCCTTTTGTGCGCTACCTAAGTAGCGAAAGATGTATGTCCTCATTTTATTTATCTCCTTTTACAACCTGTCTATTGTTCCACCATTTGATAACAGCGTTCCATGTCTCTTCTGCGGAGTTTTCATAATACCAACATGCCCAGTCGGTAATTGCTCCACAGTTATCGCACTCAATGGCACAGTGTCCCATACATTCTGTGCCGACTCCTGTATCTTCACCGCATACAGGGCAAGGATTTATTCTGTTTACTCTTGTCCTGTATTTTTTGATTGCCTTTTCGGTAGTGCCGTATTTTTTGGCAATTTTGATTGCCTTTGGATAGGTATCCACTATGAGGAAGTGGAACCCGTCTTTTAAAGTGTTGACTGAATACATTTCTATCTCCCTTCTGTATTGTTTAACAATAAAGTAATACGTACATCACGAAAAGAAGGACAACCCCACCCGCAATAGTGGCCTTCAATTCTTCAATCTCATGTTCCCAGTCAATCTGGGAAATGAAATGGTTAATAATTCTTTTTACTTTTCTCATTCTTGTCTCCTTTACAATTAAATTTAATTAAAGTAACATAGGTGTCCTTAATTTGCTTAACTTGCTCCTTTCTTTCTTTTCTTTGTTATATTCTAAGCAAATTAAGGACTGTATCTTACCTTAATTTTATTTTTTTTACATTACTTTACCTCCTCTTTCCCTTTGCAACGGTATCAAAGGGATTTGTTTTTACTTTGCGACTCTTGGAGACCTAAAACGGTTCTCTCTTTGGTCGGATTCCGTTGTTTAAAGTCCTATGTTAGTGTTAACATAGGACTATTTAACTAATTTTTACCATTTGAGATTCTGTTCAATCAGAGTCTCAAGGTTGACGTTAACGCCAACTTGTTTTAGTAGGTCGAGAATGTACTTCTGACCTGCTTCGAAACCTTCATGGTAGCCTAAATTATAGCCTTTGTTATAGCTACATTCACGAGCGATTTCGAATTTCTTTTCTTCAACATAGTCCCAATCATATTCATGTTCGGGGAGTTCTTCTTCGTCATACCACTGGTCACAAGCATCCCAATATTCGGGAAGTTCTTCCTGCCAGTGTTCTTTGAAATTTCTCTTGGAGACCTTTCTGTCATGTTCCTTGCAGAAGTTGTTGTACTTCTTCCAACCATAATTGGAATTTGCACATCCCTTATGCTTGCGTCCCTCAAGAGCCTTTCCGTTACGAGACTTGGCTCTCTTGTCTCTGTTCTTGACAGGGAATTCGGGAACAAACATTTCTGCCTGTTCCTCTACTGTCAGAGGGCAATCTTTGAGGTTTTTTTCTGCAAGGGCATTTGCGTTCAGCTTCTCTGCCATCAGAACCTCGTTAGAGGGATGGTTGAAAGTTTCTGCGATTGCTCTGATGCTCCAGAGTTCGTTAGGAGACAGAACTCTGTTATCTGTAAGTACTACATCCAGTCCCATGATGTTGAATTCTCTTGCCATTTTATCTCCTTTCCCCCGTTTTTGGTCGTTAGGACAACCGTTTTATTTTATTTCAGTTTTGGACACTTCCATCAGTCAAGATGGTTCTCATAATAGCTTTTTCCTGCGATATGTCTGTACAGGTTGCCGCCCTTAAATACAGGGGTCTTTCCACCCTCTTTGACAATCTTTTCCACGATTCCTGTGTTGCGGTAGTCGTGATAGAAATACTGGTCTACAGGAATGACAGACCCATACATCCCCATACAGCCATCAATTTGTTTCTTTTCAATCTGGGCGAAAACAACAGTCTTCTGTCCCTTGAAACCAATGACTTTGTAGAAGTTATACCAAGTCATATTGTATCCATGAACATCATAGAAGATGTCCCCAACCTTGATGCCATCCCGTTCTGTGATGGCGTTTGCCTTTTTGGGGTTGGTCTTAACAGCCTTGACGGCCTTGACCTGCTTTTTAACTGCCTTGTCAGAGACCTTAACGGTATCTGCCACGGCCTTGACCCTAGGCATCTTGGGAGCATCAGACTTCTTAGGGAAATCGATGATGGTAGTCTTGTTGGCAACATTGACAACATTGCCATTGCACCGATGAACGAAAGTTCTTGCGAACTTTTCATCTTCTGCACTCCACTTTTTGCTCCATGTACCCTGTTTCGGGTACCAACCAAAGCCATGGGACTTGAGGGACTGTCTCATCTGTTCGCAAGGCTTTTCTGCGAACATAACGTGGATGTGTCGAGTCTTTGCGTCAGTGAAAATATCGCCGATGCAAAGTGTCTGGCGGTTGTCCAGTTCCTGTCTGAGTTCTACGAATGTCTTCATGGTATAATCCTTTCTGCCCTATTTGGGTCTTTGAATCTTTAGATGTTGAATTCGGGGGCGTACCTACGGTTGCCCCAACCGTTGCGAGTGTGACGGGGTTTCTCATTGTAAACGGCTACAATATGCCGTAAAACCATGCGGTATGCGGCTGTCAGACCATGAGCCTGTTCAATGTCCCAGTTGCTGTCAACTGTAAACAGGCCATCTCTGACAGAGCAAGTAACGTAACCAATACGGTTGCCGTTCTTGCGGACTTTGACATTGACAGAGTTACCATCCAAAAAATGGATGGGGTCTCTGTGGTGAATCTGGTCATCCATGGACTGAAACACTGAAACGTGTTTTTCGGCATAGATATTCAATGCCAGTTTCAGTGTGCGAATGTCGGCACTGTCTTTGGTAGACTGGGGCTGTTTCATGATGTACCTCCTTAAAAGCACCATTCGTGCTTTTTGAAATAAGGGTTTGCCACTACGTGGAGGGTAGTCCCCCACCATGTAGGGATGTCCCCTTCAAAGACGCAACCATACTTTTTTGCGTCCTTGAGAAGTGCGAGCATGTCAGCCCGCATGTTGGTGTTTTCGTCCCCGAAAATCTCAGAGTCGAAATTTTCGGAGGTGAAAAAGTTGGCAATGTCACTTTCAGTGCGGATAGTAATCATAGTTACTCCTTTCAAGTGGATAAGACAAAGTGCTAGACCGAACCTACACGGCTACAGCCTAGCACCTTAAAAAGTTTCACAAAGACCCACGACTACTTTTAGTCGTGGGCTATTGTCAAACCTTTCAGTTTGAGTGGGAGGGAACAGATTTGGTCAGATAATTTTGACTAAATCCGCAACCACTTCCTCCAGTGGACGGGGAGGGAATCCGCCCTGTTCACGGTTCCAGAACGTGTACACAATGCGCCCAGTGGTGGTGTTGACCACGTTTTTAGAGCAAGGATATTCATCCATGCTCCAATCTTCCATGGTCACAAAAGTGCCACGGTCAGTCACAAGTTTGGCCCCGTGACCGATTGCGTCACAAGCCAGAAAGACCATGACCTTTTCAGCCTTTTCGGCTTTCTCCGCTTCACTCATGTTGCGGATGCGGAGGGCTTCCGCTTCCTGTTCTGCCCTTTTGGCCTTTTCAGCCCTTTCGGCGGGGGCGGTCACGGTGTTGTAGAACGCTGTAGCGTCCCTTAAAACGGCCTTCTGAGTCTGTCTGTCGTGTTCATGTCTCATAGTGTCCATCCTTTCTGCCCCACTTTGGGGGCTTGAAACTTAATCTAGCATCTAGCACTTGCGTGCCGAAAACTCCAACGGGAGTTGAACCCGTTTTACGCAACCGTGCGGAGCTAGGGGGTCAGAAAGGCTTAGAAAGCCTTTCTGACGATAGAACCGTCTTCCTTCTGGACGAAAGCCCTGTTTTCCACGAAAGCAACCTGTATGAAAACAAGGAGCATCATTTCAGAAAGCACGGCCTTGCTCTTAAAGGTGGTCAGATTTGCTGTGTCAGAACGGCGGGCCTTGACATCCCCGCCGACTCTCATAGTCAGCATGTTGGCAAACTTCTGTACAGCCTTGTCACCCTTTACATCCATGCCGAGGTCGTTTTCGAGAAACGCCTTGACATGGGCGACAAAGGACTTGTCGCAAGAGACCGTTTTGACCGTGGTTACAGCATTGCCGTTCTTGTCCTTCTCCACGGCAAGGTACTTGACAGCACCCGTTGAACCGGGTGTACCCTTTACCTGGGCAACAATATAGCTGTCGTGAAGACCGCTTGCGTCCTTTACAATCTTGCGACCTTTTGCAAGCCGTGCGTTCACGGGCTTTAAGTCCGCACGCTTTGCGTCACGCTGTACCTTGAGCTGTGCAGTTTTTGTCGCAATGGGAGCGTTGAAGTTTTCAGCCACGTACTTGACCTGTGCATCAGTCAGCTGACCCTTGACATTTTCTTTGAGCCACTTTTCACGGCCATCAGTCAGACCGTCGATGTCGGTCTGGAGGGCCTTGATGACAGGGCCGTACTTGCTATCGATAGCGATAGCGTCGTGTCTTGCGACCATGTAGTCGGAAATGATAGTGAGTGCGTCATCGTTAATGCTTGCAAAATTTACTCTCTGAGTTGCCATAGTGTCCATCCTTTCTGCCCTTTTGGGCTTGAAACAAGTTTAAAAGTCTAGCACCTAAGTGCTGAAAGCCCATGACAGGAATTGAACCTGTCAGCCACGACCTGTCGCAAGTCGTGACCCGAACCACGTAGGCTAGTTTTACCGCTTACCTAGACTTAACTTTTGGCTATGTTTATCCTTCTTTTCATGCCCTTTTTGTCCCAACTGACTACACAGTCCGTCCCCACTGAGATGAGATTTGGCCCTAGTTTGCGTTACACGTTCTGTCGAGTGCACAACTGAAATTCAAGCGTACACCCTTAGTCCTTAGTGCTGGCCCTGTTTACAGTACCTACCGTGCCCATCGTTCTGACCGACCTACAACACGGCATAAGCGCTCTTTGAGCAAGACTCCAAGGTTGCTTCCTGTCATGGAAAGCCCCTTATTGTTCACCAAAAGGTTACCAATATTCAATTTCCAAAGTATCCCCATCAGCGTTAGCCGACCAGTCAGCTTTCGCCAACCGATATAATGGAGTCGGGTGCGTGGCACTCCTAGCAAGAAAGCAAAACAACACATTTACTCCCGTAGAACCAACGGTAATTGGGTATATGTACATGTCCGTTGGCCGTGTAGCTTGTTCCTCTCTCTTGCTTGTCTATATTATAGAATAATTCTTTTAATTTATGCAAGTATCAAAATTAAAATAATCACGAAAATTATAGTTTTTTTGAGGATTTTTGATGGGGGGTAGTTTTAACTTTTTGGCTTATTTAAGCCAAATCAACCAGGGAAGGCGTTACACTCACACATCCCGTCTTAAAAATGCCTTATAAATATCTTATTTTATCTATCTTATTTCACTTATCTCATCTTTTTGTCTCTTAATCTTTCTCTTTAAAAAAATATTCTTTAAAATCTTAAATAAATTCCTTTTATTCGCTTTTTTGTTCCTCTCTTATTCACTCCCTCGGCAATTTTTTATGAATCGTTTATTTTATCGTTTAATTTAAACAACCATCTGTTCTATTTCTTTCTGACTATTGACATTTTAATATAATTTATTTATACTAGAATAGTCGTAATATCTTCCCTTTATAAATAAAATAAGACAAAATAAGGAGTTTAAATTAAATAAAATGAATAATAATCAATCATTCAAACCTAAAAAATATAAAACTAAGAAAAAATTAATCTTAGTAGCTTGTGAAGAATCTCAACGTGTATATATTGTATTCCGTAATGAAGGTTATGAAAATGGTAAATATTATAGATGAGATTCAGAGGAAATTAAAACTATTATAATATAGCTCTTGCTATGGCAAACCAATGGAGTTAATATATATAAATTAAATATTGACTTATAAAAAAATATATGCTATACTATAATCGAAACTAATAATTATATCATTACAATTAAAAAATTAGGAGGTAAAAATTATGTTAGTTAGAGATGCGTTAGATTTATTTTATGAAATATGTACAAATAATATTAAAAGCTGTGTTAATAAAGAATTAGAAAGTAATGAAAACAGACTCCAGAAAATATCAAATGCGGAAGAAATGAACGAAGATTTAAGGAAATTAATAAATAAAGCATTTAAAAGTTCTGGTAAAGCTGAAGGTTTCCATGATTCCTTACTTATAATTGAATATTGTTATTATTTAATTTTAGATGAATATCTTCTTCTTACAGATGAAGAACAGATTTTTTTCAAAAATCTCCAAGAACATTTAAATAAAACTAGTAAGGAAGAATAAAGAAGAATTATAAGAGGGGGATACTTTTAATGAAATACATAGCAATATATATATTAATTGGTCTATTTATAGATTTTATATTTTTATTTGTTTTAAAACTTTTATCATCTTACTTTAATATAGACGTTTGGGATTGGTTTTATAGATTATTTGATGCAAGAGAAAAAACAATTCCAATATTAGTTGGACTTATGCCTATTGCGTATATTCCATTCTTTTTTATGGGAATTATAATTACTATATTTTTATTATTTTTTAAAATTATAGATTATCTTTCTTCCCCAAAAGTAGTAAAATTATTTAAAGATTTTTTATCCAAGGAGCAATAATAATAGAAAGGAAACAAAAAACAATGATTGCTATTACACCATTAATTGATAAAATACATCCTAAGTTTTTATATATATCTAAATCATTATGGGAGAAAATTACTGAAGAAAAACAAGAAGAAATTAAATATTCCTGTTATATAATATTATATAAATATGAAGAGTGTTTTATATACTCTCCTTCTTCTGACGCAGAGTATATATATTTAAGACAATTAGCAAGTGGTGGATATTATTTTGAAAGTTTATATGGATTATATGAATTTTATTCTATATTTGATACATTAAACGGAGGAAAAAATAAATGACTAATTCAATGATTGAAGAACGTAAAACATATTTACTGAAAGCCTGTTTTAATTTATTAAATAAACAATTACAATCTTACTATGTATTAAATCTTTTATCAGAAACAATAAATTATGATGACGCAGAGTGTGATGGTAACTGTTTAATGGAAGATATTGCTTCTATTTTATGGGAAGAAAATCCCAGTATTGAAAATGAAGAAGTATTAGATGACATTACTATTAAATATGAAATTTAAGGAGAATATAATTATGTATAAAACTAAAAATTATAGAATTAAAGAATATAATGCTACTCATAATGAAATTAGACTTATGCTTAATACAGAATTTAAAAAAAGAATTCAAAAAATGAATTTAAGCAATTTAAATAATTTATTAATGATTTTTGTGACCAGAGGTATGCTCTTCTCTTATTTAGAAAAATGGAATATTCTTATCCATCATTATAGAATTAATTATCCAGATACATATAAAGAAATATTCGGAGGAAATAATGAATAAAAGACTTGACAAATATAATTTTTTTATCTATACTGTTTATATAGTAACTAGTATGTTTTCATTAATTTATATTTTACATAAATTAAATTATAAACATTACGCAGAAGTAAACATTTATAAAAGGAGAAAACATTATGTCTAAATTTAGAGAAGTACCTTGTAAGTATTATGTATCTGCCAGTGACCCTTGTACTAAGAATCGTGAAGCTTCATATAAGGGTTACTGTCAGCATTGTGATAAATATGAAGCTAGACCTCATGGACATCTTATTAATCAAAAAAAGGAAAAACTTAATAAAATTAAGGAGAAAGAATTAGATGAAGAATGAATGGACACCTATTTCTACTCCTCCAACCAAAGATGGTTATTATTGGCTAAAATTAAAAAATGGTCATATCATTAAACGGTTTTATATCCATGATGGTCTTCATCGTTTTTATGGAGCTAAAATAATTGATATTGAATCTTGGAAACCTGTATAAATTATATATGAGGTATATATGAAAAAATCTTTTAATATTAATGAAATTAAAAAAATAATGAAACAGAATGGCTATGTTGTAGATAGAACAACTGGCAGTCATGTTATTTATAAAAAAGATAATGATTCTATTAGCCTTCCAATTAATAAAGGTGGTAGTAAAAAGATTCATAAATATACTATTAACTCTGAATTTAAGAAACATAATATTGTAGTGTAATGAAAAAGGCAAAAAAAGAATTAATAAAAAAGAATATGTATCGTTATTCTATGTTTATGACTTGCACATTAGTTGCAAAAATAATACAGCCTACTTTCTATAAAGAAGAAGGTGACGTATATTTAAAATATTGGATTCCTGCATATGACGCTGAGACATTACAATTATTTAATCCGTCTAGTCCTGTTATATATTGTAGATATATATCAATGTCATATAAAAAATTAATGATAACAAATAATCCTTTTTTAATGATAACGGAAAATTCCTTCTTTAAAGATTGTTATATTGTAAGTAAATATATATACGATACAGAAATTAAACAAACAAATAAATTTAAAAGTTTTTGTTATTTTTGGGTATTTGTAATAAACAATTATATTAAATCTCTTGAAAGGATAGATGAATGAAAGACTTTAAAAAACTAACTGCTATGAAAGCAATTAGAGCTAAATGTTTACAGTGTACATTAGGTCAGACAAGTGAAATAAAAGAATGTACCGTTAAAACTTGTGCATTATGGTCATTCCGTATGGGTCATGCTCCTAAACCCGCTGTAAATGCTTTAGATTTAAGAATATCCCCAAATGGTACTGGACAAATTTATAGTATTAGAGAAAATTGTTCAGTAGATGATGAGGAGGAAGAAGAATGAATACTTATAAATTGGAAGGAACTTTTATTGTAAATATTAAGGCCAATTCTTATGATAAAGCTATGGATATTTTTGATGATAGTGTATCTGGTATTAATGAAGCATATATTGAATACGTAACTGAATATGACGAAAATGATAATGAAATTGAGGTATATCAATAATGGAAAGAATAGGAACACTACATTTACATGGTGAAGACTCTAAGAGATTATACCGTGAATTATTTATGCCTACAAAGGAACGTATGCAAGAAGTAGCTGAAGCTAATGAAAAGATAAGTGAAGGAATTACTATAATACCAATCGAAGATGGTTTTATAGTACATGATGATAACTTAGACTTATCTTTCTTAAATGAAATGAGAGATACTACTCCAGAAGAACAAAAGGGTATAAATACTTATATTAATAGTATCTCTCATAATACTGGAATTAATTTTTTTGATTATATTTAATTATATGGAGGAAAAAATGAAGACTTATATAGTAGAAGGATATTTTAGTGGAGAAATTGAAGCAGAAACTGAAGAAGAAGCTAAATTCAATTTTGATGAATTTTATATTGATTCAATAGATATTACAAGTGTAGAGGAAATAGATGAGGAAGATTAAAATTTGTACAGAAGTCCCAGATGATTTCGAAAAAGGATATTGCCCTGACTGTCCTTTTAGTTATACAGAATATTTTGATTTTGATGATGGGGATGGATGGATTGAAAGAGATTTTACAATACATTGTATTTTAGGTGATGATTCTCTAAATTGTCCAATAGAATTTGAAAAGGAAAAATAAATGAATAGTAAATTTAAAATATTCCTGTCTGGTGGAATTACAGGATTAAGTACCAAAGAATGTAAAGACTGGCGAGAGTATATTAGTAGTTATTTTTTAAATTATTATGAATCGAAATGTGAAGTAGTAAATCCAATGAGTCATTTCGACCCCAATAAGGAAACATCAGATTCATTAGAAAAAGAAGCCATGATATATGACACATACCATCTTCGTACATCTGATATAGTTATTGTATGTTTAAATAAATTAGATAGTATAGGTACAGCACAAGAATTAATGTTAGCCTATGAACTCCATATTCCTATTATTGGTTTTATTGAAGAAAATAAAAAAAATAAAATACATCCTTGGATGCAAACAGAGGTTACGAAATTATTCACATATGATAAAGATATGTATAACGCTATACAAGATACTATAGATTACGTATATAATTATTATCTTAACCCTTGACATATACAAATTAAATATGTTATAATATATATAGTTAGAAATTTAAACAATTTTTTAAGGAGAAAAATAAATGAAAACACAAGTAAGGATGGGATGTTTTGAAAGTAATAGTTCTTCTATGCATTCTATTGTAACAAGTAAAACAACAGGTATTTATACACCAGAAGAATTTCATGAAGACATTTATATTGATAAAAAGGGTGAATGGCATTTTTATAGTTTTAGTCTTGATTTTGGTAGAAGTCCTTATGAGATTCTTTGTACTTTTGAAGGCAAGGTAAGATATGCTTTAGCTTCTTTATGTGGAATTTATTTAGATGAAGAAGTTATAGAAAAAAATTATTCTGAAATTGAAAGAATTATTTTTAAGTATCTTCCAGATTGTAAAGATATTACTTTTACTAGAGAATACAAACGTAGATATATTAGAGAAACAGACGGGGAAGCCTTCAGTTGGATTGAAGAAGATGAAGGTGATTATGAGCCTCATGGGGAGTATGACTATAGAGGTCGGGTCTACGGAGATGATAATACATATTACTTTAAATGTATGGAATATGAATATGATAATACGGGATGTGTAGACCACCAAAGCATGGGAGTTCTATATGATTTTCTAGAAAAAAACAATGTATCTCTTGAGGACTTTCTTACTCATAGAGAATATTGGGTGGTTATTGACGGGGACGAGTATTGTGAATTTGAAAAACAGTGTAAACATAAAATTATCAATGTAGATAATATTGCATCAGTTTTTCCTGTTCCCACCCCTTAAAAAATAATTTAAAAACAGGAGGAAAAATCAGATGAAGAATAATAAGATTTATATTTATTTTAAAGATGGAAAAGTAGACGTATGGAAGTCTAAAGAATATACAGATTATTACTATGACCGTAAGTGTTTCATTATTATTAGAAAGAAACGTTGGGTAGGAATTTATAATTTAGATAGTATTGATGCTATTGTAATTGGAGGAAATCATGAAGAGTAAAATTAGAGAAGGAGTCTTTGAAACAAATTCCTCTTCTGTCCATAGTCTTGTTTTTTTAAATCTGAAATTATCTAAACCTAATTTAAAAGAACTGCGAATAGATAAAGATGGAGTAATTAAAATTCCTCTTGGTTATTTTGGTAAAGACCATCGAATTTATTCTAGTCAGAAAGAAAAACTATCTTATATTATGACTACTTTTTATTGTTGTTTTGGTGAAGATATAACAAGATTTGAGGATAAAGATGATTGGACAGTGAGTTATTGGACAGATATAAAGAAAGCAATTATAGATTATATTAACACATCCTGTCCAGATAAACATTGTACAAATATTGTTCCTGTAAAAACTAAAACTAAATATGGTTATCATGAATTGGAGGTAGGTTTTGACCATCAGACTTATCCTTCATATTTAGAAGATTGCCGTGTAAACTTGTATAATCCCCAAACAGTAGTTGAGTTTATTTTTAATAAAAATATGGCATTGGAAACGGGTTGTGATTAAAGGAGATTATTTAATGAAGAAAACAATTAGATATAATGTATTTGAAACTAATTCCTCTTCCACTCATTCTCTTTGTATTTGTACAGAAGATGAATATGAAAAATGGAAAAATGGAGAATTATTATTTGACTCTGATAGAGAAGAATTTACATCAGAAAAGTTTGATTATTGGGATGAGCCTAATAAAACTTTTGATGAATATTGGGACGATGAATACCTTGAACCTTTTGAAGTAGAATATGTTTCTCCTTCTGGTGACAGAATTGTAGTATTTGGTAAGTATGGTTGGGATGGTTAAAGGAGTAAATATGAAATTATCAATTAGAAAAAATGTTTTTGAAACCAATTCATCTTCTATCCATGCTATTGCTATTAGTAATGAAATGCCCAAAAGTCTTCCTTCTTTTATTTATTTTGGTAGAGGAGAATATGGATGGGAATGGGAAAAATATGACTGGGAAGATGATAAAGCAAATTATTTATATGAATGCTTGATTTATTTATATTATGACTGGACTAATGATGATGATACCAGATTAATGGAGATATGTGACCAAATTAAGAGATATTTAAATTCTTATGGAATTGATTGTAAATTCGAAGAATTTGATAGAAGTACCCTACATGCAGGATATGTAGACCACGGTGGGGAAAATAGAGAATTGGTAGAATATCTCCTTTCTGACCCAGATAATCTAATTAGATATTTGTTTAATGATGATAGTTATATTCTTACTGGAAATGATAATGTAGATTGTGAAGATAACTATTTCAGAATGCCAGATAATTATGATGGTATTCAGTTTATGAAATATAACTAAAATATGACTTGCATAAATTATAGGGGTATGTTATAATGAAATCAACAATAAGACAGGGCGTATTTGAAACTAATTCCTCTTCTACTCATTGTTTGTGTATATGTACTGAAGAAGAATATGAAAAGTTTATTAAAGGAGAATTAGTTTGGGAATTATATACTAATAAATTAGTTACTCCCGAAAAAACTGATTACAAAAGTTCAACCTTATATTATAAAAAAGATGCGTGGGGAACTGAACCAGATGCAACCACTACTTATACTTCCCCTTCTGGGGATAAATTAGTAGGAATTTATTATGAATTTTATCATTAAGGAAAGGTATAAATAAATTAAATGAGACTTATTGGAATGTATAAAAACGGAAACGTAAACACAAAAATTTATTCAGATGGAACTAAAATTAGAACAACAATGGATGATGAGTTCAGACCAGAATATCCAGAAAATTTTGATTGCAATATTTCTACTTATTGCACTAATGGTTGTGCTTTCTGCTATGCAGGTTGTTCCGAAAAAGGTAGAGATGCTGATTTAATGAGTTTTACTAATATTTGGGATAACCTGCATCCCTATACAGAAATTGCACTTAATCTTAATTCAAATATTCCTGCACATTTTACTGAATTTCTTGAAATGCTTAAAGAGAAAAAAGTAATTGCAAACGTAACAGTAAATCAGAAACAGCTTATTGAGTTTTGGGATTATCTTCTTGAACTTACTGAAAAAAAACTTGTTCATGGTATTGGTATTTCATTAAATAATGTTGATGAACTTATTGGACTTGATATTCCTAAACATTTTCCTAATGCAGTAATTCATACTATTGTAGGAATTACCACTGATATTGAATATACAAAACTTGCAGATGGTAGACACAAGGTTCTTATTCTTGGATATAAGAATGTAGGTAGAGGAAGATTTTATACTATAGATAGATGGGCCAGTCGTAGTTTTAATTCTAGTTGGCTTTATGATAATCTTGAATCTTTAATGGATAGGTTTAAGGTTCTTAGTTTTGATAATCTCGCTCTTGAACAGCTTAACGTACAGCGTCTTCTTACTCCCGAACAGTGGGAACAGTTTTATATGGGAGATGACGGTAGTTTTACTCTATATGTAGATTTAGTGTCTGAAACTTTCGCTAGAAACAGTATTACAGATGTTAAATATCCTATTAATGATATGAATATTGATGATATGTTTAAAGTAATTAAAGAGGAAGTAAATGAATAAAAAAGAATTTATGACTTTACGTATTGTAGCATTTATTGCAATGTTAATTTTATTTAAAGTAAGTAATATGGATATTTCTTATTTACAAAGATACTTAGTAGATTTTTGTATAATGTTATTATCTGTAATTTGGACATTAACTGAGATTTTTAATTATGAAGGATGGAAGCCATGAGGACAGAAGAAGAAAATAAAAAGATTATAGACGAATATCCGTTCTTGAGGTATATGTGGTGGGATAGAAACACACGAACTTATAAATGGAATTATAAAGCAACTATTTTAGATATTGAAATTCCAGAAGGTTGGGAAGATTTAATTTTTTGTATGTCTGAAGATATTAAACCATTACTTGAAGAAAGTGGTCAGCTTTACGATTTCTTTGCTGAACAGGCTAAAGAAAAATTCGGTGAACTGCGTTTTTATCATAATGGTAAATGTCCAGAAGAAGTAGATAGAATTATAGAAGATTATAGTGCTTTATCAAGAAATGTTTGTTGGATGTGTGGGAAGCCAGATGTTCCTCAAATTTATGATGGATGGGTTGAACCTTGGTGCAGAGAATGCTATAAAAATAAAGAACTTTGGGATGAGTTTTATAATGACCCAGAAGTTCCTAATAAAATGGCTGATACTAGAGAATGGGTTAGATATTATTTAGATGAAAAAACAGCTCATGAAAGAGATATTTCAGATAAAGCACAAAAAATTAGAAAGAGATATGCTGAAAGGATAAGTAAATGAGTATCGAAGATAATAAGAAATATAAGTTGGTTTTTACCAAAAAAGATACTTGTGGTTTTCAACAGGGTCATGTTTATGCGATGATTTTTACGCAGGATAAAAAAACAAAAGTATGGACTGGGATTGCTTCTTATGATTATACAAAAGAATGTCCTGTAAATTTACACTATCCTTTGGCATCTTCTCTTTCTATAGATAGATATTTTATAGATTATGAGGAAAAATCATGGATATAAATACTACAGATAAAGAAATTGAAGAATATATAGAAGAAAATGGTTTTTTTAATCATTCACTTTATTTTACCAATCCTAATTACGCTTCCGCTATTATAGGAATTAGTACAGATGGAAATCTAGTTTATTCCTATGAAAGAATGATTGATTATTTAATGGTAACGGATAATATGACTTATGAAGATGCAGTAGAATGGATAGATTATGATGTAATTCGTTCTATTCCATATATTCAAAAAATGGGAATTGTTCCCATCATTATATATGAAACAATGGAGTAAAAATATGAATACTTATTTTGATTGTGCGGCAACAACTAAACCAGACCCGTTAGTAATAAAAGATATTACTGAATCTATGCAGAGCGATTGGTATAATCCTTCTGCAAATTACAGTAATGCTAGAGAGATTAAATTAAAATTAGACCATGCCAGAGAACAGATAGCTAATTATATTAATTGTGAACCAGAAGAAATATATTTTACATCTGGAGCAACTGAAGCTAATAATTGGGCTATGTATTGGAATATGTTAGGTAATAAAAATATTACTCATGTTTTTACTGATACTATTGAGCATCCTTCTATTTATCAACTGTTTAAAAATAATAGAAGTTCTGAATTGCCTATATGTCATACAAACATGTTTCCTGTGTCTAATTGTAGCGGAGAGATTAATCTAAAAGCAGTTAAAAATATTTTAGAAAAGACTTCTAATGATAAATACGCAGGAAAATTTATTGTGGGTATTTCAATGATAAATAATGAAGTAGGAACTATATTTCCTATTAAAACAATATCTGACTATGTTTCAAAATATTGTTCTGGATATTTTCATGTAGATGCTACGCAAGCATTAACTCATATGCCTATTGATGTAAAGGAGTTAGGAATTGATACAATGTCATCTTCTTTTCATAAATATGGTGGAGTTAAGGGAATTGGATTTTTATATTGTAAAAAGGATGTACCATTAACGCCTATGTTATTAGGTGGTCATCAAGAAAATAATATGAGGGCAGGAACAGAAAACGTTCATTATATTACTGCTATGGGTAATCATATTGAAAGATTATCTAAAACAGATAAAGAAAGATGGGCAAAAGTAGAACAACTTTCAAAATATTTAACAGAACAATTATATAATACTTATTCTATTCATAATTGTCCTATTCGTAAAAATGGTGGAGAAAATTGTAGTCCTTATATTAATTCATTTACGATTATAGGCATTAGTGCCAAAGATTTAATTACTTTATTAGATATGGATGGTATTCAGATTTCCGCAGGTTCAGCTTGTTCTTCTGGTGAAAATAAACCTAGTAGAGTATTAAAAGCCCTTGG
>AUXO014715423.1_pt1 | contig 19780 bp, 25 predicted proteins | sample 768731 | NCBI WGS metagenome assembly AUXO01 (sample SAMN02715735, study PRJNA202380) | gut metagenome | biome: sheep rumen | host: Ovis aries | place: New Zealand: Palmerston North
GGGTTTGTCAAGTAAAGTGTGTAAGTTTTTGATTTTTTCGGTGGGTAATAAATACCCACCGATTTTTATGTATATAATTATTAGTCAAAGGGAAGTTCTTCTCCATCACGATAGGCACGGTACAACTCCAGTAGCCCCTTCTCTTTTAAATACTGATAACAGGTAAGCAGTTCATTTTTAAGCGTGATACGAGAGATTCTTTGGTAATGTAGTTCCTCGGCTAATGTCTGAAATTTGACGTCTGTACGCATCGCCTCTGCTATAAAGTCATCCATTGTTACATCTTCCTCATTATAAGGAGTCTCCGGGAAAAAATCATAGTAACTATCGTTCATAGAGGTTGTCTCCTATTAAAAATTTTCATATTTTAGAATTCTTGTCTGAATCTTATCATCCATCGCCAGCTGGTTACGAACAAATGCCCAGTTTGAGATTGGACGTTCATTCCATTTTTTATAAAGTTCCGTGATACGCAAATATAATGCCTTGAGAACAGCATCTTCACTTGGAAATGTGCCTTTCTTAGTTACTTTACGGAAACTAGAATTAACAGCTTCTATGGCATTTGTAGTGTACATAACTTTTCGAACAGCACTTCCATAATTGAATAGTTGTTCGACATGAGACCAGTTGCGTACCCAGACATCTACAGCCCCTGGATACTGATTCCATGCCTGCTTAAAGCGCTCAAATTCAGCTTCTGCAGCCTTTAAACTTGCAGCACCATACACTTTTTTAAGTTGCGCTGTATATGACTTATATTCTTTAGATGGTATATATTTAATTGAGTTACGGATTAAATGAACAATGCAACGCTGGACAATGACATCCTTGAAGATAGACTTTGCCCCTTCTTCAAGACCAGACACTCCATCCATACTTATAAACAGTACATCTTCAACACCTCTGGCTTTGATTTCATCAAATATCTGCATCCAGTAGTGTTTACCTTCTGCTTCGCCTATCCAGATGCCGAGAATGTCTTTTATACCATTTACATCATAGCCAAGTATAACGTATACTGCACAGCTTTTAGATTCCATATCCTTTCGAATAGTAACATAAAGACAGTCCACAAACAAAAATACATAAAACTTCTTGAGCGGACGATTCTGCCACTCATTAGCAGTATCAATCACACGGTCTGTAATATTTGAAATCGTATCATGTGAAATTTCAAATCCGTAGATGTCTTCAATTGTATCTGCAATATCACGCTGGCTCATACCACGAGCATACATGGACAATACTTTATCTTCAATTCCACTAATATCTCTTGTACGCTTAGGAATTGCTTGCGGTTCAAAAGACGCATCTCTGTCTCTAGGCACTTCTACATCAATATCTCCATATGTAGTTTTAACGGTCTTATGGGAATATCCGTTCCTACGATTGGTGGTTGATTTTGAACCATGATTGTTGCTCTCATATCCCAAGTGAGAGTCCAGCTCTCCCTGTAACATAGCTTCAAACATAGGTCCAAAAATATCTTTGAGAGCATCCTGCATTTCTTCTGCATTTGTTGGTTGATACTGATCAAGAATAGCTTTCGCAATAGCTCTACTTGCCTCTGAGCGTCTGTTCTTTCTAGGTGCCATAATTTCTGTTTTCATAATCCTTTCAAATCCTTTCTTGATTGTATCGCACCTTTACATAAAAATAAAGTGCGTAAGTTTTGTTACCGGTAACTTACACACTTTATTTTACACTCTCATTTTATTACTTATATTTATGAAAAGTATGGTCAAACTTTACATATTATTTCATTTTCCGATACAATAGACAGAAATTTTTCGTTCTTTTTTTCATTCCAGCATATTGGTTTTAAGTATCCTTGCGGAATTCATCTATGGAATGATTCAGATTCGAGAAAGGATGAAAATATTATATTATCAAATATTCAGAAAGTACTTGTATGGGAATTTGAAAAGAATCACATAGAAGCTAGATTATTTAGCAATGATTGGAGTGTTGACTTGGAAATGGATGGAGAATAAACTAACAATAGTTAATATCGTCATTCTATAATATAAAATTGAGGATGGCTATCTACTGATACATGAGATGAAAATTCCTTTTGCCATAAATGCTTTATTGAACACACGATAGTTGAGCGTGTTTTAAAACTTCTTAAGATTGAAGAAAATAGTACGAGTGCATATATCTTGTTTTGATATAATAAGTTCATACCTTACTGAGTCGATATGTTCCCACAAACGACCAAATTGCGAAAACAGGGGAAAATCCCTATTGATATGTTTCCTCATACGGTCAAATGGGTTAAAATGGCAGTAGATATGTTTCCGAATACGACCGAGTGGGATTTGACATTCTTGCTATCTACTCAAGCCATGTGGAAACAATTTGTTGTCTAAGTCGCATAAAATATGCATTTGTGGCATTTTTTAAGGCTGAAAAAGGTGGTGCTGCCACCGATTTGCCACCATTGAACTGAAAAATGAGATTTAACACAAGAAAAGCACTGAACACGCTGAACTATTAGCGTTATTCAGTGCTTTTGTGGTAAAAGCGATACAATTATGAGGTTTTCACGCTTGTAACCTGTTCAAAGAGTTCAACAGACCGTTCTATCATTTTATCTGTATCGTGAACATAGGTCTGCAATGTGGTTTCAATGTTGGTATGACCCAAGCGGGTCTGCACATCTTTGACATCTGCACCTGATTCAATGAGCAGTGTGGCGTGTGTATGCCTTAGTGAATGATAATCAAAGGCAAGCAGCAGTTCTTTATGTATGACCCTTGAACAGAACTTGAAGGAATCGGTTGATGTATATTGACCATTTTCAGCAACGCAGACCATACGGACACGCTGCAATGGGGAATTGATACATTTCTGAATGGGAACGATACGCTTGATGTCATTGCCCTTTTCATCCTGTTCAATCTTGATTACTTGGATGGTGTAATATTCGCCGTACTTCATTTCATTCTTTGCCTGTCTGACCTTTTCAGCCTTTAATTCCCGGTAAAGGGTTTCACCAAACTTCACAGTTCTGTTTGATGTGATGGTCTTAGTTGTCGTAAAATACCAAGATGACCGTTGTTCTTTCTTGCCTTTCTTTTCCACAACCTTCCTGACATCTGCCCCAAAGTTACGTTTTACAATCTGTTTATTTACATTGATAGTTCGGTTTTCAAGGTCAATATCATCCCAAGTCAGGGTGAATGTTTCAGATATACGCAACCCGGTGTAAAATCCAATCATTAGGGGGATATGATACCGGGATTCAGGTGGAAAACGGTCAATGATGCATTTCCATTCATCCAAGGTCAAAATAATACGTTTCCTTGGTGCTTTTTCTACCTTGGGAAACTTTACATACTGCATAGAATTTGATGTGATATAGTGAACTTAATGTGACAATTCTGCTAAAGTTCGGTACTGATTTAGATGCATCACTCACCTGTATCTCACCAATGAGCAAAGTGGAATACGAGAATATCGTGACGCAGCCAAGTGAATACCAAAAGGAGATGGTAAAAGCTCTTGCAGAGAGGGCAGAAGCTGTCAGAGACAGATTAGTACAGCCTTATGAGGACAATATGCTAAAGATTACCAATGACGGAAGAAAGCTGGCTCTGGATCAGCGACTAATCGAAGCTACACTTCCCGATGATGGCAATTCCAAAGCTGCTAATTGTGTGGATAAAGCATATCAGATATGGGAGGATACAAAGGAGCAGAGGTCAGCACAGCTTATCTTTTGTGATCTGTCCACACCAAAGGGGGATGGAACATTTAATGTCTATGAAGATATAAAAAATAAACTTGTGGAGAGGGGGGTACCTCCGGAGGAGATCGCCTTTATCCATGAAGCAAATACGGAGCTTAGAAAAGCGGAGCTGTTCGGAAAAGTTAGAAGTGGACAGGTTCGCTTTTTGCTTGGTTCCACAGCAAAAATGGGAGTAGGAACAAACGTACAGGATAGACTGATTGCCCTGCACCATCTTGATGTGCCTTGGCGTCCGTCTGATATTGAACAGCAGGAGGGACGTATTCTCAGGCAGGGTAATCGCAATCCAAAGGTTAAAATCTTCCGATATGTCACAGAGGGGACATTTGATAGTTACAGTTGGCAGGTCATTGAAAATAAGCAGAAGTTTATCTCACAGATCATGACAAGCAAGTCTCCTGTGAGAAGCTGTGAAGATGTGGACGAGGCAGCACTTTCCTATGCGGAGGTAAAGGCACTTGCGACAGGCAATCCCTATATCAAGGAGAAGATGGTGCGTCCGTAAACCGCCATATTTTGGCGGTGCGGTCTAGTTAGAATACTCCCTTTAGCAAGGAGTAGGTAAAAGTATTAGCGTGGAGAAATCCACAACCTATCATTCTACAACTTATCTGATTTTGGAAACAAAACAGGGAGTGTAGCATGTTGTTGTCTGAATACAGACAGATGACACGGCAACGATTAAAATTCCTAAAAAGTAGCCTTGTTATGAGAATGAAAATTCGTATATGAGGGTAAAAGCTGGATTGCTTGAACGATAGCCAGAGCTTGGGCATAGCCTTTGTCCCTGCACGAAAGGAATTGAAACGTGCAGTATCTTGGCAGTTATATTTCCATTTTGTATAACTGCGGAATACTCAGGATAAAGCAACCATGAGTAGTGTGTAAATGGCGAAAGTCGTACTCCGACAATACGAAAAGCTATTGTTTTAATTAGACTAAACGGAGATTACCTAAACCCGAAAGGGCATGGTAACAGAGCTTCCGTAGTAGTCCGAGGAACCTGAATTAACAGGGAAAGCTGTAAAATCAGATGCGGGAAAGCCGCCCACATGGCGAAGGGAAGCAGTAAGTTTGGAAAATACAAAGAAAGGAAGGTGCGAGAGGCATTGAGAAATCCAATTAACGTATTGAAAAGCTTAAGCGAGAAATCGCAGGAAAAGACGTATAAGTACCAAAGATTATATAGGAACTTATACAATCCGGAGTTTTATCTGCTGGCATATCAAAATATCTATGCCAACAAAGGAAGCATGACTCCGGGAGTAGATGGCATGACCATTGATGGTATCAGCATGGCTCGAATTAACAGAATTATAGAGAGTATGCGAAACCAAAGTTATCAACCAAAACCTGCAAGACGTGAGTATATCAAGAAGAAAACAGGCAATAAGAAAAGACCGCTTGGTATTTCTTCCGCTGATGACAAACTGGTGCAGGAAGTAGTCAGAATGATACTGGAAAGTATCTACGAGGGAAGTTTTTCTGTAAAATCACATGGTTTCAGACCAAATAAAAGCTGTCATACAGCACTGATACAGATTAGGAAAACTTTTACAGGTGCTAAATGGTTTGTTGAGGGCGATATTAAAGCGTGTTTCGACAGTTTTGACCATGCAGTGCTTATCCATATTTTGAGAAAGCGTATCGAAGATGAAGCATTTCTAAATCTGATATGGAAATTCTTGAAAGCAGGATTTATGGAACAGTGGACATATAATAAGACTTATTTCGGTATTCCACAGGGTTCGGGCTGTAGTCCGATACTTGCAAATATTTATCTGAATGAATTAGATGAGTTTATGCAGGAATTAAAGGATAAGTTTGATGTAGGAAATTGCAACAGACGTAAAGTAACCTATGAGTATGAAAGTGTCAGGAGCAAGGCAAAACGCTTGAAAAAGAAATATGCCAAAGATTGGAATGAGGTCAGTGAAGAAGAACGAGAAAGACGTGCAAAAGAAATTAGAGAATTGAGGGCAATTTATACAAAATTGCCACGCTATGAAGCACGTGATACGAATTTCAAGAAGATACAATACACGAGATATTGTGATGACTTTTTGATTGGAGTAATTGGAAGCAAGGAAGACGCTGAAATGATAAAGGCAGAAATAAAGAAATTTCTTGCAGACAAACTAAATCTAACACTTTCGGACGAAAAAACAAAAATTACCCACACAAGCGATTGTGCGGATTTTCTTGGATATAAGATTAAAGTTTCAAGAAATGAGGGTATAAAAAGAAGAAAGGACGGTATAAAATCAAGACCATTTAGTGGTGTAGTGAAATTATATGTACCGAAAGAAATTTGGATTAAAAAGCTGCTTGAATATGAAGCAATCAAAATTATAACTGATGAAAATGGTAACGAAAAATGGAAAGCCATGCACAGTGGCAAAGTTTTGAATAAGAGCGACATTGAGATATTAAGTGACTATAATGCAAAGGTTAGAGGCTTGTTTAACTATTATTGTATCGCTGATAACGCCTATGTTATAGGAAAATTTGGCAGAGCAATGAAGTATAGCATGATGAAAACTTTCGCATTTAAGTACAAGACAAAAGTTTCCAAAATCAAAAAGAAATATGTGAAAAATGGAGATTTTACTGTCAGTTACGAAACAAAGCAGGGAACGAAAACTTCCGTATACTTCAACCAAGGTTATGGTAAAAGAGACAGCTCTATTGCTGGACAAGTGGAAATATTACCACAATATAAGAGATATGACAGACCAAACAGCCTTGCAAGAAAGTTAAAAACTAAAACATGTGAATTGTGTGGAGGTTACAGTACGGAAATTGAAATTCATCAGGTAAAGAAACTTAAAAATCTCAAAGGAAATAGTGAGTGGGATCGACTTATGCTAAAGCGCAGAAGAAAAACACTTGCAGTCTGCCCTAAGTGTCACGTGCAGATTCATTCCTGTGATGAAAAACGTTAAGTTGAACTTATGGAGAGCCGTATACATCGAGAGGTGTATGTACGGTTTGGGAGGGAGTATGGTACTGTCGAAATTGATGACAGACTGTGCTTACCTCATGACTTAGATATTCAGGTGTCAAAACTAAAGCTCATGAAAGCGAACCACACAAGTCAGATCTACCGATTGGAAGATAATATTTCCAAGCATTATCCACAGCAGATCGCAATTCTAAAGGAGCGTATTGAGGGATTGCAGACAGATCTTGCGACTGCAAAGGCAAATCTGCCTGCCGATAAGGAGCAGTTTTCTATGCAGATTGGCAATAAGACCTACACCGATAAAAAGGAAGCTGGTACCGCATTAATTGAGATGTGCAAGGCGGTCAAAGCAACAGACATATCCACGAATATCGGGGAATATGCAGGCTTTAAGTTGGCAGTATCCTTTGACAGTTTTAATCATAAATTTGTGATGAATGTCAAGGGACAGCTCAGCCATAACATGGAAGTCGGTTCTGATCCACTTGGAAACATTACCCGTATCAACAACTTGCTGGAGTCTATTCCAAAGCACCTAGAGGAAACAAAAACGAAGTTGGAGACTGTGGAACATCAGCTTGAAACAGCCAAAATTGAGGTACAGAAGCCATTTGAGAAAGAAGCGGAGCTTGCGGAGAAGTTAGACCGTCTGTCAGTGCTGAATGCACTTCTTAACATGGATGAAAAAGGCGATGAAGGTATCGGTATGGATGATGATATGAAGCAGGGCGAAACAAATCGTGTAGCGGACAAGCCAGCAGGCAGAACCTCCTTAAAAGAAAAGCTGGAGGTTATGAAAGCGAAAGTCGCAACTGCAAGCAGAGCGGAGCAGACAGTACAGAAAGGGGGTGGAGAAAGCAGAGGTGTTATAAAAAATTCACAATTTTCAGGTTGCAAATTCGGGGCTAAGCATATAAAATATAGTTAGGAAAGTATGATTTTTACAAGATTTAGCCACACTAACAAAGGAGGTGTTTTTATGGCAACTTCAAGTATCACAAAAAATTTCATTATCTCCGGTCAGGAGCAGGTGGAAATGTTCATAGATGCTCTGGAAGCGTCTGCGAATGATAAGACACCTCGTGTTCAGGTCAATGTTAGAGAATTGACCGATAAAGATGAAATCAAAGCATTATTATTAAGAAGAAAGAGGAACAGAGAGAATGCAGCAAACAGGTAAGTGCTATGCTGTGAACATTCGTAGACTGTTGGATGATGATGAACCAGAACTCGGAGAGGCTACTCTCAAGGAATACCTCTCCGAGTTTTCCTGTCCGTTAAATCCAGAAGTTGAACGTTTTTTGAAAGAGCAGGCAATAGATTTTTCTAAGAAACATCAGGCAGTTACTTATTTGGTATTATCGCAGGACGATGACTCTCTGGTGGGATATTTTTCTATCACAATCAAACCGCTTGTGGTGAGTGCAGAAACATTTAGCAATACCATGAGAAGAAAATTGGCAAGATTTAGTGATGTCAATCAAGAAGAACAAACCTATAATATGGCTTCGTACTTGATTGCACAGCTTGGAAAGAATTTTAACGAGGATGTTGCAAACAGGATAAGTGGGAATGAATTTCTTGAAATTGCAATCGAACAGCTAAGAACAGTTCAGTATGAGATTGGTGGTATGGTATCTTTTGTAGAAGCTGACAACAACGAAAAGCTGTTATCATTCTATGAAAATTGTGGGTACAAGCGATTTGCTACAAGGCAGACATCATCAGATGAACCGCATGAGCTGATTCAGCTCTTGAAACTAATCTAAAATTACATAGTAACCCGAAAGGTGTATGGAAATCAAAACAGATAACCATGCACTTTTTTATTTCACGCCGTTATGTAGAGATACATAGCGGCATTTTTTGTTTACGCAGAAAGGAGCCGCTTATGGCAAAAGAATACACCAACAACGCAACAGAGAAACAGAGAGTAAAGGAACTGACAGACCGATTGGAGCAGGGACTTGATGAATTATTCAATAGTGAGAATTACAAGAAATACCTTACCACAATATCAAAATTCCACAATTACAGCTTTAACAATACAATGCTGATCGCCATGCAAAAGCCGGAAGCAAGTCTTGTGGCAGGTTATCAGGTATGGCAGAAGAATTTTGAGCGTTATGTGAAGCGTGGAGAAAAGGCGATTCGTATCTTGGCACCAGCTCCGTACAAGATCAAAGAGGAGCAGGAGAAGCTCGATCCGGTAACCGGAGAGCTGATGTTGGATCAGAACGGACAGCCACAGAAAGAGGAAGTAGAGATTACCATTCCCGCCTTTCGTGCGGTATCTGTCTTTGATGTATCACAGACAGAGGGAAAGCCATTGCCGGAGATTGCAGCCAAAGAGCTTTTAAGTACAGTAGAGGGATATGAGGATTTTTTGCAGGCAATTTGCAATATTGCCCCTGTGCTGTGGAATTTGAAGAAATTGCAGGAGGTAGCAAAGGCTATTATGACACCATAGAAAAACGTATCGCTGTGCAGGAGAACATGAGCGAGAGCCAGACACTTAAAACGTTGGTGCATGAAACCGCACACTCTATCCTCCACAATAAGGAAGTTGATCAGGATGACAATGTTCCTGTAAAAGATAGAAATACAAAGGAAGTGGAAGCAAAAAGCGTAGCATATACCGTCTGCCAGCATTTTGGAATTGATACCTCGGAATATTCCTTTGGCTATATCGCAGGCTGGAGCAGTGGCAGAGAAAAGAGAGAACTGCATGGTTCGATGGATACGATACGAAAGACCGCTTCGGAGAGATCACAGGTATCGAGGGACAGTTACTTGCTTTAGAGCAGGAGAGAGCTGTGCTGCAGGAAGCAGAAAAGGAAAGTATCTTACTCATTCACAATACAGATCTGTCAGAATATACGCTTCTGAATGTGCGTGGCATATATACGGAGGAACTTCTTAACATGCTTGGAGAAATGACGGAGAATGATAAGTTAAGCGTGGGAGCCTACCTTGAGAGTAGGGGAGCGTGGATAACGGAACTTGGCAATGAACATACAGAGGAAGTAGAGGAATATCGCCTTGATGTCCGCTATAACATAGATACCTATGGGATCACAGAGGTAGAAAAACAGCCTGCATCGACGCAAGAGGCACTTTCTCCAATGCAACAGGCGGACTGGTGTATATGCTGAAATTCGAACACTTTATACACTGCAGGTAAGAACGCAGGAGGAACTGACACGAATTAAGAACCGGATTGCGCGTTGGTTAAGTATCTACTTTCCGGAGTACAAAGACGTTTATCGGAATCGAGATGCAATCAGTGGAATGATGGTACTGAAAGTAAGTCCGCTACCGGAAGATATCGTAAAGCTAGGAGTTGACGGTGTGAATAAGATCTGGCGAGATGCCAAGTTAAGAGCGGCTGGAATAAAGAGGGCAAAGACCCTGGTAGACGCTGCAAGACACAGGGTTGGAAGTAAAGAAGCACCGGATGCTGCAAGGTATGAAATGGAACTTCTGTTGAATGACTATGAAGTGTGTGCGAAACGATTGGAAGAACTGAGTGTGAAGATGGATGTACAACTCGAGAAAATTCCTTATATCAATAAGCTGTTGGAGATCAAAGGAGTGGGGAAGAAAATCGTAAGTGGGTTGATCGCAGAGATTGGTGATATAAGCCGATTTGACAATCCAAAACAAGTACAGAAACTCGCAGGATACGCAATTGTTGCTTGCAACTCAGGCAAGCATAAAGGCGAGAGTCACATCAGTTATCGAGGGAGAAAACATCTGCGTTATGTCTTGTATGAAGCGGCGATTTCGCTGATCGGACAGAATGCAGAATTCAAACAAATCCATCGATACTATTTAACAAGGTAGGAGAATCCGTTGAAAAAGATGGAGTCTGTGATTGCCGTAGCATGTAAAGCACTTCGGCTATTCTATGCGATACTGACGAAGGGTGTGAGCTATGATGGCAGGTTTATGCTGGGAGCAATTCAGCATCCAGAAAAACAGGTGTTAGTAAATCAGGCAGTCGCATAGAAATGAAAAACTATCATGGCTGAACAGAGGTGTTGCAAAGACGACAGTTGTGTTCAGTCATGATGGATGACTGAAATGTAACTATGCAAGAGCAAAGGCGATTGCCAATGAAAAAGCCAGACAGGAGAAAATTGACAAGGAGAATGCGGAGCGTATTGCCAAAATAAAGGCAGAAAAAGAAGCTGAGGAAAAGAGACAGAAAGAAATCCTTGATAAGAAAAAGCAGCTTGCGTGGGATAAGAACGACACGAAAAACCGCTACTTTTATGCCTTGGTGGATGCAGAGAAATGGAATCAGGAATATGCCGATTATCTGCTTGCCATAGATACCAAAGATTATGCCAATATGACCATAGAGGACTTATCTGAACCAGTCTTATCCAGAGTGGAATTTGAACAGATTCAGAAGAAAGAGCTACAGAAAAAATGTCAGACAGGGTACAGCTTATTTGGACAGATGTGCTGAATAATGTGGATGGTATGATGGTATTAAGAAAACTGGGGTTGACCAAAATGTATAATTCTGAAGTCTTTGATGATTATACGAAGATTCAGGAATTGTTTGAAAAAACAAAGAAATTACAAGATCAAACTTATTATACTCAAAAAAAATATAAGAGATAAATTGGGATGGGCACGGTATGTTATTGTAAGAATACCGTGCCTATTAACATTATAGAAACAAAACTCAAACAAAAAGCAAACAATCCTTATATATGATTACAAGTAAATAATTCAGAAAATGGAGGTCACAATTTATGGGAAATGTTGTCTCATATATCAAATGGCGTGGAGATATTACGTTCCAGATGAAGCCATTTAATGAGGTAGATAATATCGTATTTTCCGAATTATCTTATTTGGATTTTGAAGGTATTGTTCCAGAAGTGGGCGAAAATAAAATGATTACTGTTTCAGAGGCAATGGAAAAATTTTTGAACGAGGAAAAAGAAGCCAAATGTACTGGTGGGATTGATGTGGAGTTTATTCGTGAAATCGGTAGATCGAAACGGTTTGGCAACCTTACACTATGTAATTGTAGGGACTATTCAAATCTGGAGGGAACAGATACAGATTTTGCTGCAATTCAAATTAACATATCTGAGGATACCGCTTATATCGCCTTTCGGGGAACAGGAAATGCACTGATTGGGTGGCGTGAAGATTTCAGTATGAGCTTTCAGGTCATGCCAGCTCAGAGGCTTGCAGTTACTTATCTGAATGATATTTTTGATGATACGAAGAAGTATTATGTTGGTGGACATTCCAAAGGCGGTAATCTTGCCTTATATGCATCGGCAATGATCTCACAGGATAAGAAAGAGCAGGTCTTACAGATTTATAGTAATGATGGTCCGGGATTGTGTCCTGAAATTATAGCATCAGATTGTTACGAAGGAATTAGAGACAAGATTACAAGAATCGTGCCGGAATTTAGTGTAATAGGGGCTTTATTTGAAGTAAATGCTAGAACAATCATTATCCGAAGCAGTGTAAAAGGTGTAGCACAGCACGATGAATCAACCTGGCTGGTCGCAGGGGATACCTTTGTGACAGAGCAGGAGCATAGTGAAGAATGCAATTTTTATAATGAAATCATCAGACATTGGATTGAATCGGCAGACATGGAACATAGATATTCTTTTACGAAGGATTTTTTTGATGCATTGGAAGCCAGTGGTGCAAGTACAATGTCAGACCTATCTCAAGAGGGTATCGATGATTTTTTAGCTATCTTGATTTCTATTACACAAGAATCTGATAAGAAAACAAAAAATATGCTGATAAAACTGGCACAGACATTTTTCCTTGCATTTAAGCATGTTGATATCAAAAAACTTGTTCGAGAAAAAGAAATAATTCAGGCAATGATTCTGTTTTTCCTTGGGATTTTCATTGCCGGTTCACCATTTCTGGCGGTTCAGTTTAGTGGAGTTGCTGTTGGGATCGTAGGTGTTTTATTTATTGGAAAGCGATTACTTAATTGTGCATTTAAAGAAAAGGGAAGCATTACAAAGCGAAAGTCTAAAATTGTTGTTCATATGATTACTATGTGTATCATTATGTATTTAATTGCGGAGAAGAATATCTTGTTACAGTTCTCGAATTTAATAATAGCGGCAGGTTTTCTATTATTTGCATACAGGTGGATGGAGAAAGCTTTTTCTTTTTCAAAAATTTTCCCGCATAAGATTGCAGGTTTTTTCATTGCTTTTGTATCTTTTCTAATGGGAATGTTGCCCATTGTTGTAAATGGATTAAAAATACAGGAATACATGATAACGATAGGAGCATTAACATGGCTGTATGGAGTTGGTACATTCATCTATTTGGCATATAAAAATGAAAAAGAGAGGCAATTAATAATTCAGAAACATAGGAGCAACAATTCATAAATATTGCAGTAGTAGATTAAGGGCATAACATACAAATCAGCAGGAATTGAATATGTCAATGAAAACAAGTGTAGAAGGATTTGCAATTAAGAAGGCTTTCGAATATCTGGACAAAGATCCGGAAAGAAATTTGATGAAACTAATGGATTGGTTTGACGCATTTGACCGCAAAAATACATTACAGAAACAGCGTACAGCAATTCGCAGTGCGGTATCTGATCCGGAGAATAACTGGTATAAGCTGATCATGAGCTTATGGAAGGATGTGGATGCAGACGTAAGAAATCGTCTGTTTGAAAATTTAATCATCAATGGTTGTCTTTTGGGATATCAGAGACAGAAAGAGAATAAAGAAAAATATAACTGCAATGTTCCTTGGGCGATCCTGTTAGATCCAACAAGTGCATGTAACCTGAAATGTACAGGCTGTTGGGCAGCAGAATACGGAAATCATATGAATCTATCATATGAAGAGATGAGTGATATTGTAAGACAAGGCAAGGAACTTGGGACGTATGTGTATTTGTTTACAGGTGGAGAACCATTGGTTCGAAAAGTAGATATCATCTGCTTATGTGAGGAACATTCCGATTGTGTATTCTCAACCTTTACCAACGGAACATTGATTGATGAGGCCTTTGCAGAGGAGATGCTTCGTGTAAAGAACTTTGTCCCTGCAATCAGTATAGAGGGATTTGAGGAGGCAACGGATTCCCGCAGAGGAAATGGAACTTATGAGAAAATCATCCGGGCGATGAATATTCTGAAGGCAAAGAAATTGCCATTTGGAATCTCATGCTGTTATACCTCTGCTAATGCAGAGGTAATCGGAAGTGAGGAATACTTCGATTCTATGATTGATATGGGAGCCAAGTTTGCATGGTTCTTTACCTATATGCCGGTTGGAAAGGGTGCTGTTCCGGAGCTTCTTGCCACAGCAGAGCAACGTGAGATGATGTATCATAAGATTCGTGAATATCGCAAGACAAAGCCACTGTTTACAGTAGATTTCTGGAATGATGGAGAGTACGTTGGAGGATGTATTGCCGGCGGCAGAAGCTACTGTCATATCAATGCTAATGGAGATATTGAGCCATGTGCATTTATTCACTATTCTGATTCCAATATCAGGGAGAAATCGTTGATCGAGGCATATACTTCTCCACTTTTTATGGGCTATCATGATAACCAGCCTTGGAATGACAATATGCTTCGACCATGTCCAATTCTAGATAATCCGGGAAGACTGACAGAGGTGGTTGAACGAGTAGGTGCAAGGAGTACAGATTATCAGAACTTGGAGTATGCGAAGGAGTTTTCTGATAAGTGTGTGGATGTAGCAGAAAAATGGGCACCTGTTGCAGATCGCTTGTGGAGTGAGCGATGTGCTGGATGTAATCATTGTCATAATTAACAAAACAGAAACAAAACTCAAATAAAACTCAAACAAAAGAGTATTATAATAAACTCAACAAAAAAAGAGCAAAAAGAAGGAGGCTTATCTATGAACACAGATAAAATTTATGCAGAGTCAATTGTAAATGAGTATTCCGTAAAGGATACAAGAAAGGTGGTACAGCTTAAAAAACTGGATCGCAAGGCCAAAAGAGGATCTGAAATCTTCGCTTATACATTTGGAAGCATTGCAGCACTGGTACTTGGAGTCGGAATGTGTTATTCTATGAATGTGATCGGAAACGGAACAACACAGACATTTGTAATCGGAGTGGTTCTTGGTATCCTTGGTATCATAGGTGTTAGTGTCAATTATCCGTTGTATCGCAAAATTCGTAAGAATGGCATGAATAAATATGCGAGTGATATTGTAATGCTTGCAAAGGAAATCAGTGAGAATGAATAAGATTTAACAGAAAGCGAGTGAAAGAAATGAAGGAAAGGCTATTGAAGGTGTGGAATAAATTATTTGTACTGCCAGTGTTACCAACCCTACTGATAGCGCTCCCTTCTTTTCTTTTTGTTGCTGTTGTGCTTTATAAGAAATCATTTCCTGTGGCAGTGGAAGCTCTTGCCTATGGTTTGTCAGCCTATGCACTTATCATCTCTGTGACAGGTGCTGTACGAATCGGAACATGTGTGAAAAATTTTGTTCAGAATTTGTCCGTATGGAAATTGTTTTCTGGAGATGTAAGATTACGGACTAAGATTATGATGATTCCCGGACTGGCAATCAATGGGATATATGTTATTTCAAATATTGTATTGGGAGTGATAAATCATGCTACATGGTTTATCTACTTGGGAATCTATTATCTTTACCTTGTTGTTGCAAAAGGTCAATTGCTACAGAATTTGGTTGTAAGTAAAGATACCTCGGATTATATCGTGGAATACCGAAAGTATCGAAATTGTGGAGTAATATTGGTGCTTTTAAATTTTGTACTTGCGGCAGAGTCTGTATATATCGTATACAAGAACCAGAATTATCACTATCAGGGATGGTTGATTTATGCAATGGCAGCAGTTACATTTTATAATCTGATTATGTCTGTCATTAATACAATTCGGTTTCGTAAATATGACAGTCCTGTACTATCAGCAGTAAAAGCAGTCAATTTGACAACATCTATGGTAACACTACTTGCACTTGAAACGGCAATGATTTCACAGTTTGGTGGTGCTGACAACGAAAATTTTAGAAGAATTATGGTATCAATGACGGCTGGAGCTGTCTGCCTGATTGAATTTGGAATGGGAATTTATATGATTCGTAGAGGTAATAAAAACCTGAGAGGATTGAAACAACAAAATAAATAAATCACATATAATTACATAACCGCATGGGCATTGAACCGATCTCCAAAAGTTAGACCAAAAGCTAACGATTGGAGGTCGTTTTTTATGCCTAAAAAATCTGACGATTAATAATTCTCAAACAATTTTATAATAAAACATCAACAATCGATTGCTATTCTTAAATCATTAAATGACAGGAGGATGATAGGATGCACACAATTACTGTCTTATTGACAAAATATAGAGATTGGACCGGAAGACTAATCAGCGTTCTTACCAGAAGCTATTATACGCATGCATCAATTTCAATAGATGAAAAAGAAGAGATTTTTTATAGTTTCAGTTATAAAGGTTTTGTGATAGAGAAACCTAAAAAGTATTTTCCTGCTTCTCGCTGTCCGGGGAGTGTTTGTATGAAAATTCAAGTGACAGATGAGGATTATGAGAAAATCAAATGTGAGATTCAATACTTTTTACAGCAAAGAGAACAGTTGTCCTATTCGTGTATTGGTGTTTTACTTTGTCTCTTACACATTCCAATTAAGTTTCATAATAAATATTTTTGTTCACAGTTTGTAGCAGAACTATTGCAGGAAACAGTGACGCAGGAATATCCAAAACCAGCATCGCTCTACTTACCAGAGCAGTTACTAGACTTGGTAAGGGGAATGGCGTTAAAAAAGCAAATCATATATGCAGAAATCTAAAAAGAAAGGAAGTAAATGGATGATGAAAAGAATGATTGTTGTCATTGTTGCACTAGCAGCTATTGCAGGAATTGCGATTACAACAAGTTGTTTGCCGGAAGACAGGTAAAAATTAGTGAATTAACAATTTAGAAACAAAACTCAAACAAAAAGCAAATAAAAGATTTGTATAGTTAGTTCAACAAATAAACCAATTAGAAAAAAGAAAGTGAGGATATGACTTATGAAGAAAAAAGGAATCATTACAGGTATTGTTGCAGTAGTTGTTGCAGTAGCAGGAGCTATTGCTGTATTTATCAGAAAAGGAAACAAAGATCGTTATTAACCTAGTAAAAGGAGGCACAGCATGAATGCAATAGAAATAAGAGATCTTTCCAAAAGTTTTCGTGGACTGTATGCGGTAGATCATTTGAATATGACAGTTCCGGTTGGTTCGATCTATGGTTTTATCGGAGAGAATGGAAGTGGAAAGTCAACGACAGAAAAGTTAATCTGTGGATTGCTTGTTCCGGATGGAGGAGAAGTAAAACTGTTTGGAAAGGATTACCGTGATGCCGGGGTTCGCATTCGTGTTGGTGCCCTGATTGAAAATGCAGGATGTTTTTCCGGATCAAGCGTATGGACAAACTTAATGATGCAGGCAATCAACCTGAATTTGGAGAATCCAAAGGAAGAGATTCACAGAGTTCTTCAGATCGTTCGTATGGAGGAACATGCCAAGCTGAAATTTAAAAAATGTTCCCTTGGTATGAAACAGAGAATTGGTATAGCAATGGCTCTGCTTGGTAATCCTGCCCTTCTCATTTTAGATGAGCCAATCAATGGACTGGATGCGGATGGTATGAAAATTATGAGAGAAATTCTTGTGGATATCACACAGAAATATCATACAACAGTTCTGATTTCTTCTCATATTTTGGGAGAACTGGAGAAGATTGCAACACACTATGGAATTATCCGTCAAGGAAAGATGATTCAGGAACTTTCAGCAAAAGAAATGGAGAGCAGATGCAGACTTTACATAGAGCTGAAGACAAAAAACATGGATGGTGCATGGAGTTTACTTAAAGCACGTTATCCGATTGTGAAAAAGGAAGAAGGATATCTTCGGGTTTACGATGTAGAAGATCCGGAACAGATTGTAGCATTTTTAATGCAGAATGGTCATGCAGTCAGTGAAATCAAAAAGAATAAGATTGGGCTGGAAGAATACTACATTGAGTTAATGTCAGGACAGGAGGGAAAAGTTCATGAATAAAGAGAATACCTTGGAATTTAAAAGTCCGAGCTTTACAGAGCGATTAAAAGGAATGCTTGGTGTGGATTTTTATCGCTTGTTCCATACACCAATGTTTTATATTTTTTTGGCTATAGCTGCGATTATTCCGGCGATGATTCTCAGTACATCAGGAGGCGATAATACTTCTTTTTCAAATACATGGCAGATGGTAGCTGCGAACAGCCCTTTATATATAGTATCTGACATCGGAGAATATGCCAATATGAATATGGTCTTTATTTTCGGTGGAATTATGGTATCCATATTCATTGGACATGATTATCGAAGTGGTTATGTAAAACAGTTATTTACCACTCATGCAAAGAAGAGAGACTATATGATGTCAAAGACGCTTACCTGTGCATTTGCAATGGCTTGTATGTGCGTTACTTATCTGATTGGAACTGTTTTTGCTGGAATACTGGTCGGAGCAGATATGAGTGTTTCGGTATCCTCTCTGATTTTTGCAGTTCTTGGTAAAATGATTATGAGTCTCGGATGGGCAAGTCTTTATACCTTCATAAATATCATACTTAGAAGATATTTCGGAATTTCCATTGGAGCATCCTTCTTTATAGGGACAGGAATTCTTATCATTGGAGTGGCTGCAATTATCGGTAATTCACCATTATTGAACCTGTTCCTTTATGGAGCTAGTGTGTATGCTTGTCTGAGTGCAACTCTCATAAATTTATGTGTATGTCTGTTTACATCACTTTTGTGGACACTAATCTACAATCTTGTAGGTTCTTACATCTTGTCACGCTCGGATGTGTATTAAGAAGGGAGGAAACGAACGCATGAATGTAATTGAGATAAAGAATTTACAAAAGAACTTTGGTTCCAAGTGTGCGGTGAATCGTTTGAATATGACAGTTCCGGTTGGAGCAATCTATGGTTTCATCGGAATGAACGGAAGTGGAAAATCCACAACAGAGAAAATGATATGCGGACTTCAAAAGCCAAATGGTGGCAGTATCAAATTATTTGGAAAATCGGAAGGAGAGGGGAATGTCAGAAAAGACATTGCTGTGCTGATTGAAGCACCCGGATGTTTCCCTAATTACAGTGTTTGGAATAATTTAAAGCTACAGGCAGCAAATCTGGGAATTAAGAATCCAGAGCAGGAGATTCACAGAGTATTGAAGCTTGTGCGTATGGAAGGTGCTGCATCCAATAAATATAAAAACTGTTCTTTGGGTATGAAGCAGCGAATCGGTATTGCGATGGCTCTAATGGGAGATCCAAAGCTTCTTGTCTTAGATGAGCCGATCAATGGACTGGATGCAGATGGAATGCGAATCATGCGTGATATTTTGCAGGATTTGACAAAAAATCATGGATGTACGGTGCTCATTTCTTCTCACATCTTAGGAGAACTTGAAAAGATTGCAACTCATTATGGAATTATTCGAGATGGTGTTATGATCAGAGAGATAACAGCAGAGCAGCTTAATACGAGCTGCCCGACCTATATTGCATTAAAAACTGGTAATATCGAACAGGCAGCATTTGTATTAAAAATGAAATTCCAGAAGGTAAAGGAAGTAGAAGGATTTTTACGAGTTTACGATGATGTAGAGCCAGAAGATGTGGTGTCTTTTCTGTATGATAGTGGAATTCTTGTAAATGAGCTTCGTAGAGATAAGATCAGTTTGGAAGAATACTATGTTAATCTTGTAGGTTAGAAAGGAAGGAACGAAAAATTATGAAAAAGCTAATTTCAGTGGACTTTCGTAGAATGTTTACCATGTCTTTTTTCTATATTATGTTAGGAATCTCATTTGTAATGCCGATTTTAATATTGGTGATGACAACAATGGCTGGTGGAGAACCGGAAAATGCAGGAGCTGGTTTTACCAATGTATGGCAGGCGGTAGGAACGGTAAGCGGAGCATCCCAGGCAGCACA
>AUXO012995440.1_pt1 | contig 19777 bp, 34 predicted proteins | sample 768731 | NCBI WGS metagenome assembly AUXO01 (sample SAMN02715735, study PRJNA202380) | gut metagenome | biome: sheep rumen | host: Ovis aries | place: New Zealand: Palmerston North
TTTCTTCTCTTTTTAGCATCTTTTGAATTTGGATTTGTGTACCCTGACTCATCTGTAAATGTTGGACCAGGTACTTTATAATCCATATATAATTTTTCCTGAGTTTTATGAACTTGTTCTGCGGCTTTTTCGGCTTTTTCAATTGCTTTTTCCCCGGTAAATGTAGCACCAATCTTAAGTCCTAAATCATCTTCTTGAACACCGTTAACTACCTTTTCGCAATACTCTTTAAATTTTCCTGGTTTCATAACGGATCCGTCTGGTAGGATTGGTGTGAAATTCATAGCAACTCTATCTTTTGCTTTTACATTTTTATCGTCTTTATTATAATTGCTAAAAGTACTACTATATACAGTTGCCGTTCCTTTACTATTCTCAAAATCTTTCCACCCGGCTTTCGCCATTGTTTTTGCATCAACCTATGGACGGGAGAGGAGATCAACATTTCCACCACGTTGCTATTTTAAGGTTTGTGCTATTATGGATGAAAAATTCTTTTGATCAGATGCAATCTGTTTATTTGTTGCTCCAGTTACGCGTCCTCTTGCTTCATCTGCCTTCATACCAGATTCAATACGACTAATCATTCTATTACGAGCGTCTATTTCTTTGTCGAATCTATCTGCTATAGTATCCATTTTTTGGATGGTCATTTCAGAAATCTGACGTTCCGCATCTCCAGCTGTTTTTGCGGCATCTTTTGCCTTTTCGTAATATTCTTGATATGCTTTAAGTGCTTCAAGATTAGCCTTTGCCTAATCTGTATCTGTTTTGAAATCCTCGATTTTAAACTTGCCCTCGCGAATATCTTTTGCTTGTTCTTTGGTTATTTTGCCAACAGCTTTTCCGTCAGAAGTCGAAAATCCTTTGGTTAAAATACTCTAAGCTTTTTCCGCATAAGTTTGACTTGCTTTTATATCTACTTTATATTGATTGCGAAGTGCTTTTATAGCTTCCCCAATATTTTTTAGATTATTAGTATAACTATAGAAATCCTATATTCTTCCGGTTATTTCTTCGACGGCATCTGCAAATCTTTGCATTTTTATAGCAACCCAATCGAAAACTTCCGTTGCTTTCTTGGATGCACTTGATGCATCTTTAGAGCCTTTATTTAAGGTTTTTGTGTAATTGTTTACAGCCGCATTCCATCCGTCTTGAGTAGATGTAGACGGCATACGAGAGAGGTTTTCTCCTGTTAATGCATTCTTTGGTCCCCAAGTTGCACGTTGCATATCTGCGTGAGCTGGTCCAGTAACGGTTCCGTTTGCTAAAGCTTTTCCACGGGAATTGATATGACCGTTCTTTAAAATACCTTCTGTTTGACGATGATTGAAAATTATTGAATTCTTTGGAAGATTTACTAATTCCGCGCCATTGTCACCAACAGTAGTATATGTTCCGTTAGGAAGAGCGACAAGTTCTTGACCAAGTTCTCCGACTAATGCATTCTTTTCGTTAGATTTTAATCCCCAATTTCCATTTGCGTAAGAAGAACCAAAATAGTGGGCAGTTCCACGCCAACCAGAACCTTTGTCCATATTATGCGGAACAGAACTTCCTCCGCCACCACCAGACGGCAAACCAGTAACATTAGCCCGCACATTTACAGTAAATGTGTTATTAGTAAGAGCGGTATTAATATCGCTTACCATAGTTGTCGTCTTTGCGCCAACATCAAGTTGCGGATTTAATTGTTCTATATAAGACACAGCAGAATCAGCAGATGTTCTTGCAGCGGTGTTGTCTCCCATAATATGCATTACTGGTTTCTTCCCGGATGCATAAGATTCAGCCTCATCCGCACTATCAATAGCATCAGTATTATCGCCAGTTATCTTCATCTCAGGATTTGCACCCTCAACTTGCTCTTTTACTCCGGCAATCTAACCAGGGATATTTTCTGTTTGTAGAAATACAGTCGGCTTATAATCCATTTGCGTTGGCAAAGTATTCGACGCGAGTGGCAAACTAAAGTCAGGAGTGGGCGGTGCCTATGGAGCTTGAGTCTAAAATATAATAGGCTCATCGGCTTCATTTCTTAATTCCTGAATACCGCCAAGAGCTTCTGATATTCCACTAATTAATTTGTTTATTTGGCTGTCATCAACCCTAACAGTAACCGGTACTTCGCCGTTTTCTTGAAGACTTTTAATGTATTCTTTAAAACCACTTGGGTCATTGCCATCGTAATTTTCTTTAATCCAAACATTGAGCCTTTCGTCGTCCATTGACATCAAATCTTCATATGTTGTTTCAGAATCTTTTGATAAAGCTGCTTCGATTTGGATTTGGAATTTCGTCTGTTCTATCAGCTTCTAAATAGCGGCAAACTATTCCGGATTAAGTTCTGGATCCATTTCAATTTTTGCGATATACTCAAGTGATCCCAGTCTTTTTTCCAACTATTCTTGATCCATCTATGTTATATCTGCGCCAAGATCAATTCGATATCTATCAAAGTCTCCATGTTCCTATCTTTCAAGTAATTGTTGCATTCCTTCTTGTTCCTAAATAGACAAACTTCTAAGATTAGAAAGGTCTAATTCCGGTTTTAGTTTTAAGGCTCCAATTGCCTCAAGAACATCAAATAAAGAAGAAAGCTATTCTTGTGTTAATCCACTTGCATCGGCTAAATCCTCTAAGGCATCTTCCGCATCATGCATAGCAACATTATAGTTGCCGTCATGAAGTTTTATAGCTTCTAATTCATCGCGGGAATAGTTTTTCAAAACATTAAAATATCCCTATGCGGCTGTTTTATCTTTTTCATAAAACTCTTGTACTTTACCAAGAGAAGAAGTATAAGCTTCCATTCTTTCTGTGTCTTCGGTATCGAATTGTGGAATCGGTGCTTCTATAGTACCCTGTTCTTTCATCTTTCCTTTTAATGCTTGCCAATAAGTAGACCATGAATCTGCTGTTAACTCAAGTTCCGGAGTTAATTCTAGACCAAACTCATCAACAGTGTTCTATGCGGTTTCAAGTATTTTCTATGCTCCTTCTCTGTCGCCACGATCCATGGCGTCTTTATAATATTCCCTATAATCCGCTAAACGATCTTTGAGACTTCTAAATTCTTGTTCTCTTTCTTCTTCGCTCTTTTCAACAAAACGGTCTGTCAATTCGCCAACAGTTTCCATTTCGCCTTTAATTCTATCAACTTCACCTTGTTGATAATCAATAACATCAGAATCTGCACCGTCGGCTTTCAAGTCAGTAAGTTTCATTTGGGCTTCGTATAATTCTTCGTTCAGTTCGTCTGTAGCAAGAGAGGCTTCTTCCATGGATGTAACAACAGCGCGAACACCGCCATATTCTTCCATTTTACCCATAAGGTCATTAACCATATCAACGCTAATTCCAAACGATTTTGCGGCATCTTCGGCGCTATTCAGATTGATAACCCATCCGCCAGCTTCCTCGTCAAATGTGGCCATCCCAATGTTGCTCAAATCCGTTACGAAATTATCTAAGCCGGTTATCGGATTTTCCGTATAGTATCTTTCAAACTTCTTCCAATTTTCTTGGAACCTTTCAAGGCTATCAGTTCCATAATAATCTAAATATTTAGCAAATTCTTTGAAATCATCAGTACCTACAAGCCCCTTCTCAGCCATTTCTTTATATGTGTCTTTCTTACCATACATGGCATCATAGCGGGAGCCTTGGTTTTCGGTGGATTCAGCCTATGTTAATAATGAATATTGTGACATAGACTCCATTTGGCTCTGATATTCTGCATATAATCTAGCCTATTCATTGCGTACCGCCGTTAACTGTGAAGCATACGTTTCCCATTCAAGAGTATTCGGCGATAAACCGGTCATTTTGCCTTCTAGCCGTTCTATCTCACTTGTGAGCTAACGATTTGCCATTTCATATTCAAGTTCAGTAAACTCCTTCATTCTGTCAATATTGATATCCATACCCTCAGTAGTACGATAGAAGAGCGTAGACAAATCATGACCCTCAAGATTACTAAATTGAGCCTCAAGTTCTTTCATAGTTTCGACAGTAATACCAGTTGCCGAATCCATTTCTGACATCGCTTGAGTAATAGCAGAAGAGAGCGCCTGGGCATTGGATATAATGAGACCATTCATGGTGTCTTGCCATTCAATCAAATTAGATTCCATGGAAAGGATAGAAGAGTCAACTTCGTCTATTTGAGATTGCAGGTCAGCTAATTCGTCCTATGTTAATCCAGCGGCTCTTTGTTGTTCTTTTAATTTACGTTTCTGGTCATTAAGGATTTTAACCTGTTTCTTTCCATTTTTAATTAATCCATCGTATAGTTTCTTTGATACTTTCTAACGCTTATTTTCTGCTTTTGTTATAGCGTTTTCATATTGTAAAGCTTCGCTCTGAAGATCGGACAGATCATCTAAATATGGCTTTATTTCCGCCTAGCGTTTAGAAGCACGGTCTTCGGTCATTTGTTGAATAGAAGTAATAACTGCATTTTCTGCATCATTGATATCATCAAGGTCCTGATTAGATACAATGCCATCCTTTATTGCCTTCCTTCTAGTTTCAACAACTTTCTCCACGGCTTTTCCAATGGCCTGTTCGTCAAGATTCAAGGTTTCGGCCCAATCCTCGCCAGAAACTGTTCCGCCTGATAACAATGCCTTATCCCGTTTTCTCTATTCAGCGTCTAACGCACGAGATATATTAGCCTATTCTCTCTCTATTCTTGAAACGTCAAGCGCGTTAAGAGCCTAATTCCATTCAACCGTATTATTCTTTGCATCAATAATGGTAGTGGAAAGCTATTCAATCTGATTTTGGATTTCATCAGAATTCGCAAAGCCTAATTCCAAATAATTATCCTTACTATCCTAAAGAAAACGCTTTTGATCTTCCAAAGAATCAATATAAGCGTCATTTATCTTAATTAAATCATTATAATCAGATTCATCTGCGTCGATTCCTAATATTTCTTTTGAATCAATTTCTTTTTGCTTCTTTGAAATCTCAGCATTAATCTTATCCGCAGTACGACTGTATTCCGCCAAATCAGCTTCAAATCCACTACGAAGATTCTATGACATTGTTTCGCCAGCTGTCTCCATATCAGACTTTTTATCCGAGATATCTTGTTTCTCTTGTTCTGTGAACTGACCAACTAAAGAATAGTCTTTCGATAATACCGCACGACCAATACTATTCACGAAGGATTTACCGTAAAGCAACCCAAGTTCTGCTCCCATTATATTTACGTCTTGTTGTTCTAATTTATTTAGCTCTTTATAGTCTTCGCTTGTAAGATAACCACCCGCACTAGTTAAAGAATCCATGGAAGATTGTTTTTCCTGTATTTTTCTAGCAACTTCATTTCTTCTGTTTTCGAGAGCAGTCATAGGAAGATCCATTATAGCTTGAGTAGATTCTAAGATAGATTGTTTTAATTCAATGATCTACGCCTCGGCATCCTTAATGGCATCTTCCATTATTTTTCTTTCCGGTGCGTTCCATTTACCATTACTAAGAAATTCATTATACTTTGCAATAGTATCATACAGCTGTGCAATTTGAGCCTTCTAATTATCAATCGAGTCAGTATAATCATCCCTGTTTAGTTCTATACCAGCTGCAACTTTCAGGCTTTGTTCCGCGCTAATTCTTTCCCCAGCCTTCTGAATGTTTTGAAGGCCGTCTTCGTATCGCCTCATATGTTCCTATACGGCTTCCCATCTTTCATCGTAGGTTTCATTATCGCTTTCGAATATTTTTTGATCCGCCTAATCTATAGCATTAAAGGCAGAATCTACTATCTTTCTTGATTCGTTGACTTGATCAATAGTGCCAGTAGCAACAATAGCCATATTTTTACGCAAATCTTCCTGCATAGCCGATTTTGCATTTTCAAGATTCTCCGTTTCCTTTTTCATTGTATTTATTTCAGGAGTAAAATCTTCATAGTCATTATATCCGGTTTCTCTCTTTTTCTGTTCTCTTACCCGTTGCTACCTGTTTTTCCCGATTTCCAATTTTTCATTTGCTTCCGTTGCCAACGTAAGTGGAAGAGTAGCAAGCGCCTACGCCCATTCAAGTGTACTATTCTTGGCGGTCAAAATCGAAGAATTTATTTCATTAATGCGACTTTGTAATTGATCGGTATTTGCATATCCAATTACCTACGGATTATCCATATTGGCTTCTATAAAGGCACGTTCCTATTCAAGAATATCAATTTTGGATTCGCCAAGAGAGATGAGAGATTCATAATCCTTTGCAGAAGCGTCAATTCCCAACAAATCATCTCTATTCATTGAATCTTGAATAGAAGATATCTCTTTGTCAAATCTTTCAATCGGTCTTGTAAACCTTCCTAAATCAGCTTCAAATCCTTTACGAAGGTTTTCTGCGCTGTCTTGTCCAATCTGGAACATTTGATTTTTAAGCTCGTTAATTTCTGCCTCTTCTTCCTCTGATGGTTTACCGATTAATGATACATCGCCAGTTTCCATCGCTCGTTCAAGACTTCTCCAATATGCCTTGCTTTCTTTTTCTGCAAGCTATTGTCCTAAGTTCTCTAATTCTTGTTCATTGAAATCATTTAACTTCTTATAATCCACGCTTGTTAAATATCCACCAGCAGATACGGTAGAATCAAGTTGATTCTACAAATCCTATTTCTGACGCTGAATATCATTCATTGCATTTTGCAAAGCAGTTATAGGAAGATTTTGTATTTCCTTTGACCATTCTAATATTTGCTATTCTGCATTTCTTATATTTTGTTCATTAGTTGCCTTTTCTTGTTCTAATGTCTTATATGCTTCACTGTCTTTTTCAATTCCATATTCTTCCGGGGTATTCAGTTTCTTTTGTATAATATTATTTTGACCCTCGTATTTCTCTATCTGAGACTACATGTTTTTTATCAGTGCGCCGTAATCGTCTTCGTCTAATTCTACGCCAATACTAATCTTATAGTTTTGGTCATCGGATATTTTTTGTGCTTCGGTCTGAAGATTAGAAAGATCGTTTTGTAAATCTTTCATGTTTTGAGTGTCCACATCTATTTGTAACTTTATCTTCATTGCTTCGATTGCAGTAATCCATTCTGCAAGAGAAGCATTTACCATCGATTTATCTAATGATAATCTCAACATTGCATCCATAGCAAGTTCATCGCCAGAATATCTCTGAAGTAATTCTGCCGCCGTTTTATCTACCATTTGTCCCTCTCGTTGATTGGTGACATTTGAGGATAAGTTTTTATAAAACTAAGATGCAAACCATTCCTAATTAGAAAGGTCATACGCGTCAAGATTTAATGTACTGAGTAGGTTCTATTTCATTTCATTAAATAAACGTATCTACTCCGGGTCGGTCAAATCTTTTATAGTTTCATTTAAAGAATTAATTCCTGTTTTTGCTTGATCCAACTGAAGATTTGCTAAAGCTTGTCCCCAATTTTCAGTCACTCCAGTGAGCGCAGTAAATTGCTATTGTAAGTCTAATTTGTCGGTAAAATTTAGACCCTCAGTATTTAATTTATCGTAAGCAGAAGTCAGTGCTGAAATTTTCTATTGAAAACTGTCAACGGCTTCATTTGCCGCCGACTCTTCGCCCTCAAAATAAGAAGCTAAAGTTACTGGTTCTATTTCTAAATTATCTTTTACGCCATTCATTAAATCTTTTATAATAGCAGATATCTTTCTAGTTTCGCCTTCATTTGTAACAGCATCCATTAAGGAGGAAAACATATCAAATGAAAAATCATCTGATTCAAGGACACCAGAACGGAAAACCTCATAAAGGTCAGACCAGTATTCCTTCCCCATTGTATGTGCATAGGTTTTAAGTACATTTTCTTGGCCTTTAAAATATTGATGCGCGGTTTTATCGTCAAACCCAAACATTGAAGAAATGGCATTTATAATAGCATTGCTTTTTTCTGAACCTTCACCAAACTTCTTATTTATGTATGCATTCACAACTTCAAGATTATCACCGATTACATCAATATATTCTTTTGCCCCGGATTCTCCGCCTTCAGTGAGCATTTTATAAGCCTCGGTTAGAGATTTTCTTGCATTTTTTGCTAACTTATCGGTGTTTACGGCGTCATCTTTAAATAGCGAATAAATTGGATTTAAAAACGTTTCTTCGGCCCAACCAATATAGTCATCGTTTGCCACGCCATCAAAGTCTTCATATGTAATATTCTCAATTAAAGAAGATAATACGTTCTAAACCGACTCAGGAAGGGATGTATAATTCGCGTCATTCTCTATTGTAGTTTTTATATCTGCAATTGCCTGTGACATGGCGCTATCAAGCTGATTATTATATACATCAAGATCTGCTTTTAATTGATCTGTTGATCCATCAATAGCTATCATTGAATCAAAATCAATTTTAATACCATTTGCAGCCAAATTATTCATTATCTGATTTTTTTGAGCAACAGTTAAATCTGAAATTTTTTCCCACGGCATGGTATATTTTATTTCCTCGCCCTCGTTAAATCCAGAAACAAGATTCAACTATACAACTTCATTAAATGCTCTCGCAATATCCCCTGCCTAATCATAAAATCCAGGTTCAATGACAATACTATCATCGTTTATCGTAAAAATCTTATTCCCATCAGCACCAGATAAAGAACTCAATGTAGTTTCAATTTCCTATATTTTTTCTGGGACTCCTTTGACTTCTTCTAATTTTCCAGCAACCGCAGCATTAGCATTCTCTCTTTGCGTAGCATGTAAAACAGTTTCCTATTGTTTCATAAACTATTCTAATTTTCCTCTTGCCTCATCTGCATTATTGCCAATATTTAAAATCGCATTACCTTGAGAATCATACCCGGACACTAGCTATGGCGCGATATCTTTCAGTTGATTACATATGTCTAGATATTCCTAATATTTTTCCGTAGTCAAAGAAATATTTTTATTCGTAGTAGTATCAACTTTTCCGCCATTTCCAAGTATATCAGACAGCCTATCCTCAATACCCTTATCTGTTTGAGTACCACGAATTGTATCATTTAAACTCTTATAATTTTTTTGAGCATCTTGAATAGTAGAAGTAGCCTCTTTCCCTTGTTTAATAATATTTTCATGACGCTTTATAATGTTATTATATATGTAATCTATCCCTTTTAATGCAGCCGTTATTGCAACAGTGGCTATAAGCCAACTACCCAATCCAGCAGCTATTCCCTTTACAAAACCGGTAAATTTCTAGCCAATAGCTGCGATTGGCGATCCCATTGTTGTTATCTATCCAGTTGTTTCAGCAACATATCGACGATATTCTTGCTACGCCGTCGAAACATCCATTGTTTTCTTTTTTACTTCATCTAGTCCGTTTATCCAAGTTGAAAACGTTTCTGACACATTGTTGCGCCCAGAACCCATTGTTCCAAATATATCCCAATCCACTTGTCCAGAATTCCATTTATATAATCTGTCAAACATTTCAGAGTCTTTTGGGTCTATTTCAAGACTAAGAGGAATTCCCATAGCATCTTTTGAAATTGCTTTATTTTTCAGTAATCCAGAAATATTCCCGAACATATCTGGAATAACACCGCCAACCTTATTAAACATTTTATCATAGGTAATAATTCCAGATCCTAATTTATTAATGCCAAATGACGCCATGGCTCCAAGAGCCATCTATAATCCACCAAATGCCTCAGATATATCAGTAACCAATGAAAGAATAGAAGTTAATGCGTCGATAATATCCTTCAATCCCTCAGAATCAAAAGTTACCGCTGCCAGTTCCTATATTTGATTTTTTAATTGCTATGTTTTCCCGGCTACAGAATCAAGATATTTTGACAATTCTTCATCGGCAGAATCAACATAATCATTCATAGATGTTTCACGCACTTGACGCAAAATATCACCATTAAGTAAGATACTACTGGCAATATTAGATCTGTTCTTACCGGCAAGGGCTTCTACTAAAGCCTGCGCTCTGTTTGTGCCGAATTTCTTATCTTCTTTTTGAATTTCCTCATATACTTCCGCGATATCTAATAATATGTCATAAGTGTCACGAAGATTTCCGTTTGCATCAAGAACACTAACACCTTTATACATATTACTTGCAACGGCAGTGTAATGACGGATAATAGAATCTGTTTTAGATTTCGTTCTAACCACGAAATCGTCAATATCCTCGCCCATTTCTTGTACTTCGTTTTTAGCTTCTTCTGTACCAGCAATACGTAAGGAGATAGTTCGAATTCCCGCAGAAGCCTTCGACATATCTTGCCCGATTAAATTTTTTTATATTCAATATAAATCGCAAATTTATATCAGTGTTGGTCAAATTGTTATAATGTTTATATTTTTTACTAATTCGATTGTATATTTTGCCATAATATTTATCCAGTATCCTTTCTAATTATTATAACCAACACATCTTCGTCTTTCAACGAAGAATAGACCATTTATTCACCCTCGACTTTACGTTAGGGGTATACCTTTTCGATTTAAGGGGTTTTCACCCACGCCTTTTGCGATTGCGCCCTACTTCCTTTGATTTGAGTATTAAGGATTTCCACCTTTATTTTATAGTCATAAGACATTCTCAAATCCCAACATGGGAATGGTCGTTGAACCTTCACCCTCGACTAAAGTACCGTGTGGTCCACGGGATACGTTAGGGTATTTGGATGCGAATTAACCATTGTTATATACTTACGTTATTAAACCATCATAATGTGATTTCTCCATTATTGTGGTGTAAGTCTTTAGGTAATCAACGCAATTAAATATATTCAAATAAATACATTTCTGTATTTCCTGGCAATTTATTACCAGCAGTTAAAAGCGCCAAAGTCTTATCCAAATCATTTCCTTGTGTTTTCAACACAGCACCGGCGTTCTGAAGACCTTGAGCAAGTTCATCCGTGGAAACTGCATAATTGTTACCAATTATATTGAGTTTATCTACAATATCGTTTGCAGTTACTTCTTGGTATGCTTGAGTAGCAGAAACTAATGCATCGGTTGCGTCTTTAATATCTGTAAATTCTGATACGTTTAAAAGCTTGGTTGATAATGCCGCCATTTGTTTTGCTTCCGGCAATTCTTTTCCTAATCTCATCCAGTCGGCTGTTGAGCTTTGGATTTGAGCAGCAGTAGTACCAACTTGATTTGCGATATCAAAAGTTTCCAGTTGATAATTCTTTAAAGAAGATAAACTCTCATTAGAAACCTTTCTCATTTCAGTAAGCTAGGTATCTAATTCCGTTACTATGCTTATAGCTTCCCGGCCATAGCGGATAAAATCTTGGAAACTTAGATAGTAAGTTGCAAGGCTAGTCATAGTATTACTGAACTGTTCTTTAAATCGGTCTCCAAGTGTTTTCCCAGTTAATCCTTTAGATAAAGCATCTTGCTGAATACTCTAGAACTTAGCGTTCCATTCCTCGGCACCACCTTTCCCCTCAATGGAATCAATGGTAACTTCTAATTCTTTTAATTCTTCTTTATATGCTTGAGCGGCCTTTTTATTAGAATTCATCCAGGATTGCAAATTGTTTCTAGCTTTCGCTTGCCAGTCCTTTGCTACTGGTTGCCAATCGGAACTTTTTGAAATCTCTTGATAAGATTTAAATACCTCTTGTAAAGATTGTCGATATTTATCCAATCCTGCTTCATCAAATATATCTTGCGGCTTACCAACAGCTTCTAACTGTCCTCGTAATTTTTCGACCTAATCATCCCATCCAGCGGCACGCCATCCAGACTGATTCGACATTTTAGCAATTTTTGACTGAATATTATTATATAGATCAAAAGCTTCTTTATTTACGGCAATTTGCTTTAATTGATTTTTGCTAAAATCTTCATTGCCATTTTTTGTTTTTTGCGCATTTGATGTAATATTTTTTGAAACCTGCTCTTGTTTTTCAGAAAGAGAAATACCTTTTGCTTTTTCTTCATTCCACTATTTCTCTAACTCAACCATAGTTCTTCCGGCAGCTTCTTTTTTATCCTCTTCTTCGGAAGTCAAGGAGCGACTAAGAGACTATGAGTATAGATTAAAATATTCTTTTTGTGCCTTCTCATACGCAGATAGCTATCTTTTAATCTCTTTTGTCTATGCAGCTGTTCCGGCATTATCTAAAGCTTTTACACTTGAGACCGATCCTTTCTTTGATCTTTCAAGTTTGGTTTCGGCTTTTTCTTGAATATCCTTTACGGCATCTTCTCCAAGTAATTTTTTGTTTCCGCTAGATTTTAGAAGATCGTCTATTTTACCTTTTGCAACATCGGCTGCTTCCCCGGCTGCTTTAACTTCTTCTTTAAGCGTAGCAACGTCTTCACCGGCTGACCTTCCACGGGCTTCTGCCGCCTCTGCCTGATTGAGACGCGTTTTTAATTTTTCGGCATTTTCTATGATCTTCATTTGATCTTCGATTTGCTTTTTCAAATCTGTTTCCTGATTTTGACCGGCCTTATATTTTTGCTCGATTTCTTTAAAGTCATTACGTTTTTTCTTTAGATAAACCGGTAGTTTTATTTTTTCTGCATTTTCTGGCTTATTCAATTCATCACTAATACCTTGTAACTAACGCTCATATTCTGTTGTATCCATTGCAGTTTGTTTCATCTTATTTAGAAGTCTTGTAATGTTTTCTTCCAATCTTGCCTTCGCAACTTTTGGAGAATCCGCCTCTAAATTTGACGCAATCTTCTAGTCCTTAATTGACTGTTGAGCATAACGTTGATACTCCTTTATCATTCCTTCTAAAGATTCTCTTTCAACTTTGCTACTGGAGCCTTGTTTCTATAAGCGTCCCGTTTCTGTCATAATTGAATTATATCTTAATTCAAGATTTTTAAGAGCCTTATCTGGTAATTCTACATTTGCATTATCCACATACTTTTTCTTTAACTAGTCAAGCTTCTATTCCTGTTTCATTATCAATGCGTCGGTATCTTCAATTTCCTTATTGCGTTTTTGTTGCGACTTATAAAATTCGTCGTCTCTTCGTCTTTGTATTTGTGCTTCAGTTTGAGCCATAGCATTTTGATGACGGACTAAATATTTTTGTATATGTTCGCTTCCAGGTAAATATCCCTGCTCATCATAATATTTTTTAAGTTCCGTTCCTAATTCTTCTGAATAGTCTTCAGCTAACGCAAGCATATCTTCAATGGCTTTTGTTGGTTTGCCAAGATTAATTCCCTTTTCAAGATCAGCTTGTAATTTCAATATTAAAGCGTCTACTCTGATAGTTTCCTTTTCTATCTACTCAAAATTAGTACTTGTGACACTCGTTTCGTTATATATCGGTTCATTCTCATCATTATAACCAACGATTCGTTGCTATACTAATCTGCGTTGAGCGTAACCCAACCATTCTGTGTATGAATATTGTGCAGCATCGTTATCATCTACTTTTTGATTAACATATATCCCTCTTTTTTTCTCACTAAGATGGTTGGCAGTTTCTTCACCCACGTTTATTTTTTTCTTTTCAGCATCAGCCGCTTCTTTTGCAGATTCCGTCAACTTCTCATTTGCTTTTGTTTGAGCATCTGCGCCAGATGTATCACCTTGTCCGCCAGCAGCTACACGTTCTTTTTCTGCCTATGCAGCACCTTCTGCCGCATTTTTATTAGCATCAGCAAATTGGTCTTTTGCGTCCGCTGCATTTTTAGCAGCGTCTGCTACAGCATTAAATTCAAGTTCCTCTTCTTTTAATTTATTTGTAGTTGGGTCAACTGAACCAGCTGCTTCTCTATTGGCCCCCGCAAAATCTTGCTTTGCGCTTGCCGCACGAATAGCAGCGGCAGAAATAGAAGAGTATGGGTCTGTACTTCCTATAGCAGTACTATATGCCTGTTTGAATCGATCGATACTTAAATACTGCATGAAGTTTTTATCAAAATCAGCAATTCCTAACGATTTTTGAAGAATCTCTGGTGTAATTAACTGTTGAATCCTTGGCTTATATGTGTTGGATTCCATTAACCCGCCAAACCATCTTTCAAAAGCTAAACCAATCGCCGTTTTAAAATCGGACCCGTCACCTAAATATTTTTCTATCTCTCCTGGTTCTATACTTAAATCAGAAAATGTCTTTCTTATGTATTCAGTAAAAACGTCCTTAATTGAACCGCTATAATCAGACGGAAGAGTATTGATATATTTCATAAAATCTCTTGTAAAACTTGTCGCGTCAAAATCACCCGTCGCATTTTTCCATACTTCGGAAAGCATTTCTTTAAACTTTGGTGCTAATTCTGGTACATCAAAATTCTTACCCAACAACTGTTCAAATGGAATGTCAAACGATTCAATATTAAATACATCAGCAAGCGATTTGAAAGACTTCTTAAATTTTTCCTCAACCTCAAGTCTCGCTTTATATATTTGCTCCATCGTATTATCTATATTAGCATCATCAAACAAGTTACCATACATATCATAGAATTTTTGAGCATCAAAAACTGCAACCTGATTTTGTGCAGCATTAATTTCCGTCTTAATCCCTTTATTTTTATAAGCAGAATAAGCCGCCCTTAAATCACCTGAATAATGACCATCTTGTTTTTTATTAGACAACGAAAATGCGGGATACAACTCAGGATGAGTATGCATCCAAGTATCCACATCCTCACTAACATTACTTAGAATAGTGTCTGTTAACTTACTCGAAAATGAGCCATGGTCATCAAATATAAATGGATTTGTGTGATAACCGGTTCTAGAATTAAACGCCATTCCTCTTTCTTTGATGGCAGATTTCCCGCTAACCAATCCCATTATGGCATCTGCCCCAACCATCTAAGTAATCAACTCTGCCGGAGACTCGCCGCTTCCTGTCCCGGAAACCCCGGCTTTTATCTGGAATTCTTTTCCGTCAAGCATTGTTTGAATCGCATCTAATAATGTGGTCTACGGCTTAATTTCTATTTGATAAGGATTCCCTGCATTAATCGCCTCTTGAATAGTCCCGATTATTGAAGCACCATCATCCGCCATCTTTTCTAATGGGTTTACTGGTTTTGTGCCAGCGAGGTCCTCGATGTCTTTTTTTAAGCGATTAACACTCGTATCCGCACTTTCAGCTGCTTCACCGGTCGCATTTATCGCGGTAGTAGTACCAGAAGTTTCCGGCTGTTCACCAGTTGATGTTTTTATACTATGTCTTACCATTCCACCGTCTGAAGTCGGTCTAATAACCTCATGTTCACGCTCTGTCTTTTGTTTTGTTGGTTTAGAAGGCTCGACCTTTATTTTATATGATTCAGAATCAATAGCATCTTTAATTTGATTGGCTAATTTAGATTCTTCGTTTACTTTCACATCAACTAGATATGGTTTCTAAGAATCAATTGCGTCTTGTATTTTTTTGCCGAGATTTGTTCCATCTTCTGATAATGAAATATCTTTCATAGCTCCGGATAATGCTTCAGCCATTTGTTTTGCCGCTTGCTCAAGTTGTCCCATTTTTTCTATGATTTGAGAGAGGAAAGAGGTGAATTTGCCTTCTTCGCCTTCAATTGATTCTAGACCGAGACCAGATTTTAAAGTACTTTGTAATGAACTAATAGATTCGTTCAATTTATCATATAATGTCTATAGATTAGTTATCTCTATCTTAGGAGCGGCTGCGGCCTCCGCCTCTTTAATTCTTGCCGCTTTTCTCGTGTCTTTTACAAGACCGGATTCCCTTGCTATTTGGTTATTTACGTCACTTATATCTAACGAAGGGCGTTTTCCATATTTTCCTTCTCGAAGATATGGCAAAAATTCCTTGTAAGCCTTTGGGAACTCTTTGTAATACTAAACCAATTTTTCTAATTCGCTTATTTCCGAAACATTTTCCTATATTTCTTTAATTACATTATTATATTCATCTGACCAAGCATATCCATCAAGATCTTCTTCCTTTATTTTATCCCTTTTACTATATAGTTTTTTTGTATCTTTTTTGAGTTTCTATATTCTTTCATTTGAGCTTTTAATTTCTTCTGAATAATCTAATTTAACCCCTTCAATTTCAAAAGGAAGCATAAGATCGTCGGCAATAGAATCTACCATTTTAATAAATTGTATGATTCGATTAATCCTGTCCTCGAATTTAGGAATATTTTCAATTGCCCTTTTATTATAAAATTCTTTTAATTTTTCTGGGTCATCAGCCACATTAAACTTATCTATATAACCCGTAATTATTTTATCCAGATTGTATCCTAAACCCTGTATGTATCTTAAAGTGGTTTCATATGCCTATTGATATCTTTTATAGACTTTATTTTCTGCTTGCCTAATATTCTCATTTAATACTGGGCCACTTGCTCCACCATTTTGAGACGATCCAATTATTGTGTTAGCTAAAGTATTTTGATCAGGTATTCTATTCTTAATATCCGAGCCAATAGAACCATATACTTTTTCCAATTGTTCAGCAATTGATCCAATGGCATTTTTAAATGCATCTATCTTATCGACACTAAAAGCATCGGAAACTACATCTCCCAATGTTTTCATCTACGATAGAAGAGTAGTAACACCACTTTCCTCGTCAACCATCCCAAAAGCATTTGTAACATTTTTAACCTGTATCACTAGTTCTTGAAGCAACTGTATTAACGCTTGAATTTCGGATGCACCCCAGGCATCGCCGGGTTTGAAATTCTGAACCGATTCTTTTAATGCACCTTGAATATATTCTATCTGTTCATCCACCTTTAGTAGATTTTTATAATCTTCCTCTATTTCCTAAATAGAAGAGCTTATACTCTCCGTATTATTGTTACTAATAGCTGTGTTATATTTTCTTACGTCAATACCATCGTCTGACAAAAAACCTTCTAATTGTTTTTTTCTTTTTAATAACGCATCTAGAATATTGGATAAATCTTTTACCCTTTCCTCGCTGTTTTCTATTTCCTTGTCCCAATCGGCGTTCATATTATAACTATCATCGTCATAAATGTTTAATGATTGATAAGACGAACGAACACGATTCTTTATTTCCTCGACAGATTCATAGGCTTTCTCCATTTTATCTGCCGCCTTTTGTGTTTGTTTAGCCGCTCTTTCCATACCTCCAGAAGTCGATTCCCCGAAATCTTCCATGTCTGATTCCATTGACGAGATAGAACTACTCATTCCCGTCGCCGCCTATTCGGTGGTTCTAACTAATGATTTTAAAGGTACCTCAATATCTTCAAAAGTATTGTAGCCATTAAATTTTGCGCCTGCCTCAATTCTTAATTTTTCAAAATATTCAAATGCCTTTTTAAAATTATCAACAGTAAAGCTATTTCCATTAATTGCCTGCAATTGTGGTAATACACGCATTTTATTTACAAAATCCGCTAATTCGCTGCTTACCTCGCCGATATTTCCACCAAGCGCCTCAAAAGCGTTGGCAAATCTAACAACAGTCGTAGAAATTGAATTAGTAGAATCAATCATATCGTCAAATGATAAAGCCGGATGTTCGTTCATATGATCAATTAAATCATTCCATTTCATCTTCATCGCATTCATAGCAGAATCATACGTTTGAAAATATGAACTTAGCTAACCAGGTCTCTATATATGATTTGAATTAGCCTGTTTCTCAATTTTTCCATCAGCTGTTTGAACATCAATTGTAGCAGGCGTTTTTGTTTTTTCATATAATTCATCGATAATTTCATTTGCTTTTTCTATATCTGAATATTCGGCTTTAAGTTTAATTTTATTGCTTGATTTTATTTTCTATACACCCAATATAGCATCCTTCATCGTATTCGCTGCTTGAGTAATTTGATTGGCAGCAGACTAAAATTCCTCTGTTCCGCTTATTAGGCTGCTTACATCAATTTCACCATTAACCGCCATCATTATCACCGTCCTTCCATCATGTTAAACTAAATATTCGATACCCCATATTTACATACTAAAATGCCTCCCTAAGTCTCTCTGCTGGGGTATGTCCAGTAATATTTTCTCTATTATTTTTATAATTTGTAGTCTCCGTATTTATACGAGACTCTGGAGATGGGAACATCTGTGCTGCTGGATTTCCCCAATAAATGTATGGCGGTTCTTGACTATGAACATTTGGCGGATATAACCTCCAGGCCATGTATCCTGGATGAGGATTTCCGTCCGCATCCGGCTTTCCATAAGGCGCTCCGCCATGATATCCACTCTGAAATACATATTGGTATAATGCTTTTCCTCCAAGCCTATGTCCACCAGGGTATATATACGGGGATTCCCAACTAATTTTTGTGCCATTCGCTTTGACATTATATACATCATATAAAGAGCCTGTTCTTGTATAATATTTTGGACTATAACTCGCATAAAATTCTTCTATGAATGTTCTAAAAATTAAATCAACATCATCTGCAATGGCATTTACACATTCTTTTGCAACCTCATTAATAAATTTCCCGCTTGAAATATCATTACTATATTCTTCAAGAGCGGATACGAAATTTTCTATTTTTTTAATAACATTCATACTCAATCAACCCTAAATATTATTCTCATCATTAACAGAAGATATGCCGTTATTTAATTGTTCAACATCAATATTATTAATTATTAAATCAATATATGGCTTGAATATATTTATTATTTTTTCAACCTATCTCTCAGCAAATCCATATATCTCATGATAGTTTCTCACCTCATCATCACCAACCGCGTCGCAAATCATCTTAAATTCTGATAATTCCTTCTCAGAAACACAAGAAATTATATACGCCATAACGCCTGATTCGCTCAAAAGATCAAATTCTTCCAATGAATTTTTAAAATCAATAGAAATAGGAGAGTACATATCAACTATATTTAAACATGACAACATATAATTTGCTGGCGTGTTCATATAGAATTCCGACTTGCCATCCTTTTTTACATAATAGCTAGAATCAACTATCATTTTCGCCCTAGCCGTTTTCTCGGCAAGCGATATATATACCTTTCCAATTTCTTCTTTATATATATTTAATTCGCTATCCGCGAAATTATTTTCAAATTTATCTACAAACTCTTTTACAGTATATTTCTTTTCCATACTTTCTCCTTTTTATCAACTGAAATGGTAAAAAATGGGGCAGAATCAAAAGATCCTACCCCGTGAATTATATATATAAAAATACGGATAAATCAATTATAATACCCTTTTAGATTAAAAAGATACGAATATCATTTTTATTAACCATTTTCCATCTGATCAATCAGACGTTGAATGGCATCTTTGTCTTTCTGGTCGGTAGCTTCCATCATAAGATGATTAAGCTTTTCAACCATATGTGTTTTGCTATCGTCGTAACTATAACCACGACCACGGCGGGAATAACCGCCCGTCATATTACGACCGCCACGATAGCTATTACCGTTGTTGTAATATACTGGCATTCTCCTCTAAGAATAACCGTTACTCATAGGTCCCTCATTGCGACCGTAGCCATAAGAATAATCATCCTCTTGGATATTTACTCCTTCCTCAAACATCTCTACTGTACCAAGATCTTTGAGTATGTCCACAAGTTCGCCCAATACTTTTACGGTATTCATATCAAGTTTGCCCTGGCGACTTATTTCGTCAAGTTCGCAATAAACCATATCTTTTATATTTTCAAAAGTTTCCATTACTATCCCTCCTTTATCTCACTGGCAAGTCTGGACGCGAAATAATAATATTCGCATTCTAAACTAGAATAGGTTGATCTGATGTATTTCTCACACTGATACTTTCGCAGCATCCGCGCCAAATCTATGCGTTGATAGCGCGAGAAACATTAAAGAACTGCTCAACTGCGGC
>AUXO016641017.1_pt1 | contig 19759 bp, 31 predicted proteins | sample 768731 | NCBI WGS metagenome assembly AUXO01 (sample SAMN02715735, study PRJNA202380) | gut metagenome | biome: sheep rumen | host: Ovis aries | place: New Zealand: Palmerston North
AGGGTCGGGTTCAAGACCTTCATAACCGTGGTCATCCTCGCCACCTGCCAAAAGCTGTTCGTTCAACCCGCCGTTCCCAGGCGTCCAGTCGTTTCTCTTGAACGTCACCATCTGCCTGTCACCGTTGGAACCGAAGTCATAGTACCCGTAACCGAACTGCGACATCACCTTGACAATGTCCCTGACATTCACATACCCGTTAGCAGACACAGTAACCGTCGATTCGTCGCTGTAAAAAGGCGAAACCTTAACGTCACCAAGCCTGGAAAGCGCGGCATCCATCTCGGAATACCCGTTGCCTAACGATTCATTCAGCACCTCACGGACAACGCTCTTTATGTCGCTCTCGGTAATCCTCAGTATTTTCTTCATATGATTAAAGCCAAATCGTTTCAATTTAATTATTAATTTACAATAAATATCATCCAACACACAATTTCATTCGCAATTTTATAATTATAAATATGTCTGAATCATGGCAATTTGGTTTTCGGACAAAAAACATTTAAATTAAAACCAGATTGAAACAAAAACCAGAAAAAAAACATAACATAAATTAAAACCAGCACAGCAATGCCACAGAACGACAAACTGCATTCAGCAAGGTCGACAAAAGACGACGAATACTACACACAGTACACGGACATAGAAGACGAAATGCAGCATTACAAAACCCATTTCAAAAACAAGACAGTCTACTGCAACTGCGACAATCCAGACAAATCCAACTTCACCAGGTACTTCATGGACAACTTCACCGAACTCCAGCTTAAGTCGCTCGTCTCAACCTGGTACAACCCAGACGGGAAATCAACCATGGCAACATTCGACGGGCACACACAGACCACAACCCCGCTCGAAGGAAACGGTGACTTCCGCTCCGCCGAATGCGCCGCCATACTCAGACAGTCGGATATCATAGCCACCAACCCGCCGTTCTCGCTCTTCAGGCAGTTCATGTCGCAACTGACGGACTCAGGCAAGAAATTCATCATAATAGGGAACAAGAACGCAATCTCCTACAAGGAAATCTTCCCCCACATCATGCACAACGAAATGTGGACAGGATACAGGGCTTTCACTGGAGGAATGTGGTTCGAAATACCCCAGGACAGCGACTGCAAGACAAAAAAGACAGTCAACGGCACACTCCTGGGAAACGTGGCGGCATGCTGGTTCACAAACCTGGAACACGACAGGCTCCATACCCCGCTCCAGCTCACAACCCCCTACTCCCCAGAAATCCATCCCAAATACGACAACTACGACGCAATCGAAGTCGGAAAGACAAAAGAAATACCCATGGACTACGACGGCATAATGGGCGTCCCAATCACATTCCTCGACAAGTACTGCCCAGACCAGTTCGAGATAGTCGACATCAACCCCCACTTCTATAGACTGACCGAACAGGGACTCCCGAAACCGAAACAGCTCACACTCCAAAACCACGGAATGAAAGACCCATACGCAAGAATACTGATTAAAAAGAAGTGAACTATATAAAACAAAGGAAGCGGACTGAATTAAAAAGTCCGCTTCACATATATTTTCGGTATGTGTACAGGAGTATATGATTATAAATGTGTAAATATAGGGGTTTAACTATGTTTATAGACATTAGTAACCACATTCTTTAATATTCTGTTCACACCATCTACCATATTTTGACACATACTTTTTCCAACCCATTACAAATGCGCTATTGATATCTTTATCTGGTAGCATACCTTTACATTTCTCTTTGAAACCTTCTTTTAATTTTGACATAAAATCTATCCATAAACCTCTAGTTTCAGCACTTTCAATATATTTTGCGGCGGCATCCATGCAAAGCTCATATGTATGACGTGTATCCTCTTCTTCATTTTGAAAATTTTCTTCTCCTGCTGTTATATCATCCCCCATGTTATTCAAAACTGATTCAACGATTTGTCGTAATTCACTTTCGTTAAGTCTAACAACTTTCTTCATATAATAAATCTTATTTCTAATTCGTTATTTTATTAATAAATAGTTGGAATTAGAAAAAAACAGGTCAACAGGTATATAGTTCCCTACTATTATTTGTGGTTTTCTCTGGACTGCCACCATTATAAATTGTTTCCAAAATTGTTTTTAAGAGGGAAAATGTCTCAATTAAATAAAAACCATTGAATGTTATTTCATGTACAGGTATGTTTTGCGCAGAATAACTCCTCCACGGTAAATACCTAACATCTTTGTTTGATTCGTTTGGCATACTTTTGCTGGAAAAAATGACAATAGAATATCTCCTATTAGGTAATCCTGTTAGTTCTTTTTCACCCCACTCGTTTTCATTTGAAGGATGGTCTGATATTCTTAACTTTATAACCTCATTTGCGGTCGGAGGAATAAACGTTACATATCTTGATTTTTCACTTCCTATATTCATTGCCAACCCCGCCCATAATTCAGGCAAAACTTGTTTAAAATCAGTAATACTATAGTCGGAAATAAAACTCTGCCCGATGGTCTGTTTCTCCCTGGCACTGTTTTTTCTTCTTCCATCCCATCGGTTAATCCACAATAAATCTTTCATATCAATGTTTTATAATAAATTATATATGTAATATATCGCCATAATTACCAAAAACAAAAGTATTGTGTTATTTTCAATTGATAGTTGACAAGAAAAAGTGCACCGTTAATAAATTAAATTTTATTCAACTTTTTTACACCCTTTCAACCAGGTGAACTCCTTAAGTATGTTGTATTTAATAGCCAATGAATACTCCACAGGATGTTCTTCCCTGAATTCGCGTTTGGTAATACATTGTCTGGCTACCTCTATCGCTTTATTTTTCTTTTCTTCATCTTTTACCCCTTTACACCCAGTTAACCAAGTGTATTCTTTAAGCCACTTGTTAGCACTAGCTACACTATATTCGTGTTTATACTTGGTTCTGAATTCAACCTTAGTTTTACATGACTGTGCCTTTTCTAAACAAATTTGTTTTTGTGTATCAATATCAATGTTATAATAATTCTGTGGTTTGTAATCTGGGTTGTTTTTTCTGATTTCTTCTTTGATTAAATCAACAATCCCTTCAGTACGACAGTATTTAGCACGTTTTTTATATCTATGGGCAAATTCATTCCATGTTCTACAATTGTTGGCTTTGTTTATACAACCTTCAACAGTGATTACTGTAACTCTTTTACTATAAATTATATCCAATAAATTATTAACTCTTAACAAATCATAACATGATTTTGAATTTTTTTGTAATTCGCTTCTACTATTAAACTGATAAGCATATATCTTTGCGCTATCTATTGTCCATTTTGGTTTATTATATTTTGGCTTAATTTCTATACCGTTTTCAATTAATATTTTTTTAATATTTCTTTTATCAATATGATATTTTTTAGCCAATACCTCATATCCAATATCAGAGTGACTGTATTCATTACACACAGTTTTAATTAAGATTTCTGAATATGTTTTTTTCCTGTTTATATTTGTTTTATTTATTTTTTTCTTTTGTATGAAAATTTTATTTAAATCAAATTTATTTTTACTGAATTCATATAATTCATAATCATTATTTTTTAACTCTTTTAATGTTTTGTATACTTTAATCTGTTCCAATATTTCATATTCAGATAAATTGTCATACCTCGAAGGGAAAAACTCATCTAACCATCCGTGTGTTTTTATTAAATTGTATAACCTATTATTAACTTTTATAATGGTATTCCTATCCACATATTTATTACACGCTTTTCTATAAAATTCTTTATCAAATTTACTTTCGCGTTTAAGCTTTGGCGGTAATAAATCCTCCCACCCATTTCTCTTTATTGTGGCATATACTCTCCACGATTTTGTTTCAAGTTCTTTTCTCCCATTGTATAATTTTACAACTTTCGCACAATCTTCCCTAGTAAGAGGCGTAAAAGCTAGGTTACCTAATGAAGATGTCTTTTTACCAGTCTTTCCAGTATTAATTATATTCCACCCATTCTTTCTATATTCCTCCTTATAATAATCCTCTAACTCCTGCGCCTCAAATCCATTTATCCCAGAACACTTAATCACTGGTTCAGGTAAAACTAACCCATTATCCTCAAAATACTGTCTGACTATATCGTACTGTCTAATTTTATTTTTGTAATTTTTTTTACGATGCTCTTTAACCCTTCTTTTAATATCATTAGTTAATCCAACATAAACAAATTTGTTTATAACATCTTCATAGGCATAAATAACATATGTCCTGCTATCAGGACTGGTGTTATGTTTGAACCAATCAAAAGATTTCCATAATTCACTCTTATGTGCATAATAATAAGCCCCAGGAAATTTATTTCTAAATTCAGTAGCACTTGAACATTCCCTAGCTGCATCTGTACATGTTTTATCATTCCACTTTTCCATATTATATAATATACATTTTTACTTCCATTATATAATATAAATAGTTCATTTTTAAAAAATAAATTTTTTTTTGAAAATTTTTTTTAGACTGGCTTTTTATGTATAAACACCCCCTGTCCACTTTTTTTCTCGTAAATACATGTGCAGATACCAACACCAAAAAATACTTTAGAAAATTTATGAATTATGTAGTACCTTTTCATAAAAAACAGGCCACCCCCACTTTTTTTCAAAATTTTAAAATTTTTAATTTTTGTAACTCTTTTATTTACAGAACCGTGTGGGGGCATATGGGGGCCTTAATATTGGGTGGGGAGGACGGGGTTACGTGGGTAGGGGTGCATACCCACCCCTGCATAGGGTAGGGGTGCCAAGGGGTGCATGGGGAGGGGGTCGCCACCCCTGCATAGGGAGGGAGTCCGCCTCTCCCGTTATGATAACCGAAATTAACATAAATTTTCTTCAAACCCAATTGTTAATTTTACGGAAAATCCGTTCCGATTTCGGTTATCCATACGAAGGGAACAGAACACAAAAACAAAACCGCCCCATTCTCTTGGAGCGGTTTCCTTGTGTAAACTTTAAAACCTAAATGAGCATTTCAATGAAATCGGCACTTGCTTTGCCGTATTTTTCTGTAATGTACTGCTTGGTTGAAACGTTGGTTCGGTTGCCCCACTCGCCGCGGCTCGGTTTGAATTCGTGGTCGATTTCAGCGAGTTTTGCCTCAAGGAATGACAGGCTGATTGAGCCAAAGAACGGCATTGCAAGCCTTATGTTGTTTGCCACCTCAGGTGCAACGTCAGAGGGGTTGATGCCGTGTTCAACCGCTTGGGTGTAGGCGTGTTCAAAAAGGCTTGCCCAATTTTCGGCAGATATACGGCAGCAGCCGAAAGCGTTCTCGCAGAGTTTGGTTGCAACGCCTTTGCCGTATTCGTGTGCCACCTTGCCGATGTAGAGGGCGTCCTTCCTCGGTTCGATGTCAACGTCAATCAGTTTGAAGCACTTGGTTTTCTTGTACCCTTCACCTTTTTTGAAAAAGGTGAGCGTGCCGTCTTTGACGGTGTTAGTCCAATCGTCTGCTATGACGTATATTGTGTTTGTCTTCGAGTTTCTTGGGTTGATTTGGTAGAGTTGCATATCTTTCAGGTTTTAAGGTTTACAATCATATAACCGTATATGGAGCGTTTTTTCCGTGGGTTTCGGAAATTTTTCTGACGGGTCTTTGCGTTGGGAGACCGCTTGTCCGCCCTTCGTATACATAACCGCTTTCTGTCTGTTTTTTCCATAAAAAAACCGCCCGTTTTCTCAACGAGCGGCAAAAATTAAAAATGATAGAAAATCCGTTACATTACAGGTATTCCAGCGACTGTTTCGGCAAGTCTGTCATCGCAGACGGTGTTTCCGTCAAGCAGTTGGAAATAGATGCGTGCATAGCGTTCCTGCTCAGAGCCTTCGGAGTTGTCCCACAGATTGTGGTATTTTTCGATAGCGTCCTTGCGTTTCATTGTGGAGGTTTTGCCGTTGCAGGTGACGGTTACGTTTTCGTTCAGATTAAGGTTCATAATCGTGATGGTTTTAAGGGTTGTTGTTTAATTGTTGACTACACACACATAACCGCAGCCGACTTGTTTTTTCGGTGAAAAAGATGAAAAAAATCAGATTGGATTTAATGAAAAAACGTGCAGATTTCGGTTATCCATACGAAGGGGTTGTGTGCAAAAAAAGAACCGCAGCCATTCCGACCGCGGTTCCACCTTTAATCATTATGTTGACCTTAAACCCTTAATCCACTTTGGAGAGCCTTACCCTTGCGTTGTCCGAAACGATGTTGTGACTGAAGTCCGTGCAGTCAAAGCGGTACGTTCCCTTGATTGTGTTGCCGATGTAGACTTTTGCCACAAACGTTCCGCAGAATATTTTCTCTTGGAATCCCTTGGGTTTTTTCCACGCAGCGGTTTCCTCGACTATTTCGGACATTACGTTGTTGTATTTCTTGAATTCCTTGACCGACCTTATGATGTCGTCGTTGTGTTTCATTACTTTCATTGTTCCTTGGTTTTTGAGTTTTACAACAATATAACCGCTTTCGGTCTGTTTTTTCTTTGGATTTGGAGAAATTTTTTGGGGAAAAAACACGCGGTTTTCGGTTATGTATACGCGAGGGGTTGTGCGCAAAAAAGAACCGCAACTTTTGGGTGTTGCGGTTTTCGGTGTCTGTTGCTATGCGAACAGCGGCTTGTAGGCGTTCACTATGATGTTAAGGCTCTGTATGATGCTTTCGGCAAGCGTTTTTGCGTCAGTGTCGTAGTCAAAGGAGAGGTATCCGCTGAATGATTCCCAACGTCTGTGTCTGTATTCGCGTTCTTCCATATATAATGTGCGGATAAAGTAATGGAATTGGTTCACGTATTCGTCCGTGCCTTCAATGAGCGATTTGGAGCAGTCTATCGCGATTCTTATTGAGGGTTGCATATTCGGCACAATCCTTACGGTTTTCGGCTTGTTTGTACCGAATTTCGCTTGGCTGTAGTTGCAGTTTTTAGGTTGGAGTGTGAATGTGTGCGTTCTCGCGTTTACGCCTTCGTAGACAAGATAACCTTGCTTTTCGGCTTTGTATTCAAAGGCGAGGTTGTTTTCTTTCGCGAAAGTTGAAATTGCGCTGAACAATTCTGTTCTCTGTTCCTGTGTGATTTCTATTACCGCCTTGGGTATTGCTTTGCCTATTTTCATTTCGTTTGAGTTTTAATGTTTACATTCACATAACCGCTTTCGGTCTGTTTTTTCTGTGGGATTGCACAAAAAATTCCAACTTGTTTTTGGGGAAAAAACGTGCTGTTTTCGGTTATGTATACGCGAGGGGGTTGTGTGCAAAAAAGAGGCTTGGCGTTTCTACCAAGCCTTTGCCGTTTTTTCCGCGTTCTAAGGCTACATCACGTTGAGTATGGACACAACATCGTCAAACTTGCTTTCGTTCCAAAGGGAGGCGATTTCGTCCGCTTTTTCGGAGAGTTTGGCGGCAATTTCCTCCTCAGCCTTTGCCGACTTGCGGTTGAGGGGTTTCTTGAACACGCAGATACCGTTTTCACGTCTGTTGCTGCAAAATGTGCAACTTTCGATTACGACATTGTTGATTGTCGTGCGGCTGACTGGCTTGACGTCAATCCATATTCCGCGAGGGATGTCCTTTGAATACCTCACATTGAGTTTGAGTTCATTGAGCGGTTCGCCACCGACACGTTCGATTGGGTTAATGTTTTTGTAGATTTTCATATCGTTTAAGATTTAATTGTTGATTACATTCGGATAACCGCTTTCCCTTTGTTTTTTCCGTGGGTTTCGGAAGTTTTTTTTTTTGACGGGTTTTTGCATTGGGAGACCGCTTGTCCGCCCTTCTGTATACATAACCGCTTTCGGTCTGTTTTTTCTGTGTTTTTTTGATAAAAAAAAGTGTTTTTTTAATGAAAAAAAGCGTATGTTTCGGTTATCGTGATGTAAACATTAAAACTTAAAAACAATGACAAAGTTAGAGCAGATTACCGAAACAATCAAGACAAAGGAAGTTGTGGATATTGAAACCGCAACCAAGCCTAAGATGAACAAGACAAACAACCCTTACTATGGTCGCGTGGAAAAGCACACCGCATACCTCAGTGTGGACTTTGGCAAAAACTACACTGACGAAGTGAACCGCAGACGTGCCGAGGAGGGCAAAAGCACCGATTTCCAGGCACAGAAGAGCCTTTACGAGAGCGTGAACGAATACTTTGTTAAGAGGGGCGAGCAGGTATACTTGCGGTTTATGTTCGGCGAGAACACCAAAACCAAGAGCATATACACAATAGACGGAAGACCCGCCACCGATGCGGAGGTAGAGGAAATCAAGGCTTTTATGCCAAGCAAGGGCAAGCATACCAACCAAGGGCTTGAACATCAAGTTGACCTCAGGATTGTCAAGATTGAAAACATCGTGAGTTTGGGAGGTTTGGATTGGGCGTGCGAGGTTTGAGAAAACCTCCACTACTCAAATGAGTAATATGGAAAGACCGCTCCGAGAGTATGGGGCGGTTTTCTTTTTTGTGTGTTGTTCCCTTCGTATACATAACCGTTTTCTGTCGGTTTTTTCTTCAAAAAACAGATTGAAATTTCACTGAAAAAACAAGTGGAATTCGGTTATGTAAGTGTAACAATTAAAACTTAAATGCAATGAAAGTAAAAGACTACAAAAACGCTAACTTTGTTAGCAGTTGCGAGAGAACCGAACAATATGTCAAATTTGAAAGATTGTGCAAGTCCGAGCTTAATAAACAATGCAAGGACAACGGCATAAACCTCCACAAGTTCAACGGAAACCATTTCTGCTGGTCGGCAGTGTTGGAGAAGGACGGAAAGTTCGTTTACGTCTCAATGCCCGATGTCCGCTTTTTCGGAAATTGGTACGATGCGATTCTTATACGCACTATGGCTCACGAAAAGGATTGGAGCGGTGGAGCAAACCATTATTGCTCTTTTGACGAGATAGGCAAACGAGCCTTACAACTGCACCGAGAACGAAACAAGTACGCTATGTGACTTTGTGTATGTGTGTGCCGCTGACCGAGAGGTTGGCGGTTTACTTTTGCATATCACTCCCTTCGTATACATAACCGTTTTCTGTGTGTTTTTTCCTTGAAAATTAAAGTGAATTTTTTTTGTTTTTTTACTGAAAAAACGTGTGCGATACGGTTATGTAGATGTAAGGTTCGCAAGACCTGTCTGAGGTAGCGATAGACCGATAGCAGAAAAAGTCGCAAAACAAATCGGACGTAGGTGTCGGGTTGAGGGGTTCAACGAGATACGGCAAACCACGTCTGTCGGCAAAAGTCAGCCAATAGCAAGTTATCTCCACTCGTGCCCCCAAATCGCTGACAAGTAGCTAACAAGTCCTTGACGGAGTTGCAAACCGCCAAGGGTTTAAGTTTAAAACGCTTAAAATGGATTAAACCCTTTCCCAAGGGCAGCGGTGCTAAGCACGTTGTTGGGGAAGGGTTTTTTCTTTTGTCGTCTGCGGAAAAAACACGCGGTTTTCGGTTATAGTACTGAACGCGGACACCGTGGGTTTTAATAAGGAAAAAAAGTTGGAATTTTGTTTCAATTTTGACGAAAAAACAAGGCGGTTTCGGTTATATATGTGTAAGTAAAACAAAAAAACAAGTTAAGTTATGGCAAAGAACGAAAACCTCCACAAGGCTAAAACTGCAAAGAACGATGAGTTCTATACTCAATTAAGCGATATTGAAAAAGAAATGGTACACTACAAAGACCATTTCAAAGGCAAAACTGTCTACTGCAACTGCGACGATGCACGCGAAAGCAACTTTTTCAAATACTTTTCAAAGAATTTTGAATTTCTCGGACTGAAGAAACTTATCACCACTGGCTACAAGGCTGACGGCAATGGCGTGGCTCTTATCTATGAGGGCGACAAGAACGGCAACCGCAACCCCGATACCGATGAAATCACCATCAGACCTTTACAAGGTAATGGAGATTTCCGTAGTGAGGAATGTATTGAGTTTCTTAAAGAGGCTGACATCGTTGTAACCAATCCGCCTTTCTCCCTATTCCGCGAGTACATCGCACAACTTATGGAATATGGCAAGAAATTCATTGTGATTGGCAATACTGGGGCTGTAACTTATGAGGATATTTTCCCTTACATTAAAGAAAATAAAATGTGGGTTGGTGTAACCAATTATAATGTTGGCATGATGTTTACTATACCAAATACTTATGAAAAGTATCACCATATTGATGAAAAAGGAAATAAAATTGGTAGAGTGTCAACATCTTGTTGGTGGACAAACATAGATAATGAAAGAAGAAATCGTCCTGTTGTCTTATATAAGCATTACTCAAATGAGTATTATCCTAAATTTGACACTTATAATGCAATAAATGTTAATAACTACACTGAAATACCAATCGACTATGACGGTGTTATGGGGGTACCAATGACTTTTTTGGGTCATTACAATCCAAATCAATTTGAAATTATTGGTAAACTTAATCATAACAGACCACAATCCTATGATTTTGGGAAATCAATAATCAATGGTAAAGAAATTTATGCACGACTTTTAATTAAGAAAAAATAGGCTATAACTTAACTTACTTACATAAGAGAGCCATTACTCAAATGAGTAGTGGCTTTCGTTTTTTTTATGCAATATCATGGCTCGTATGTATAACCAAGATTTAAGTAAAATTTCCTCAAAAAAAAATTAAATTAGTTAAAGAAAAAATGAGATAGAATCGGTTATATATGTGTAATTTAAAATTCAGCAGTTATGAAATACGATATGCAGTTCATTCCCATTAGGGAAATAGCCAACGGCTACAAAGATAGCCAAGAAAACGGAGTTATCGGCTATAACGGACAACTCAACATACGCCCTGCCTATCAGCGTGAGTTCATCTACAAGGACAAGCAGCGCAACGCGGTAATTGAAACCATCAACAAAGGCGCCCCATTCGGCTTAATCTATTGGGCAAAGAACGAGGACGGCACGTTTGAAGTCATTGACGGTCAGCAGCGCACCATTTCATTCTGCCAATACGTGAACGGAGAATTCTCCATTGACGATATGTATTTCCACAACCTCACCGAGGACAAGCAGAACGCCATTTTGGACTATAAGGTTATGGTGTGTGTCTGTGACGGAAACGATAGCGAGAAACTTGAATGGTTCAAGACCATCAACATTGCAGGCGAGCCGTTGAACGCCCAAGAACTTTTGAACGCGGTTTATACGGGTACGTGGCTCTCCGATGCAAAAGAGAAATTCAGCAAGTCGAATTGTGTGGCTTACAAACTCGCCCAAAAATACGTCAATGGCACGCCTATCCGTCAAGACTACCTTGAAACCGCACTTAATTGGATTAGTGACGGAAATGTGGCTGACTATATGGCAAAACATCAGCACGACAAGAACGCCAACGAATTGTGGCTTTATTTCCAAAACGTCATTAATTGGGTGGTGTGTATCTTCGGCGAAAAGAACTACCGCAAGGAAATGAAAGGTTTGAATTGGGGTAAACTCTATAACCAATACCACAACAACCAATACGATGCAGCCGAAATCGAAAAGCGTGTCAATGAACTTATGGCTAACGAGGAAGTGACCGAAAAGAAAGGCGTGTATGAGTACATTTTGAGCGGTGAAGATGAAAACCTTGCTTGCAAACTCTCCAAACGCACATTCAGCAATGCCGACAAACGCACCGCTTACGAAAGACAGAACGGAATCTGCCCAATCACGGGTGAAAAACTGCCGATTGAGGAAATGGAGGCTGACCACATTGTGCCGTGGTGGAAAGGCGGAACTACAACGCTTGACAACCTCCAAATGATAAGCAAGACCGCGAACAAACGTAAAGGCGGTACAATCTGACCGCTGAATTTAAATTACGAGCGAAAGCCACTCCGAGAGTATGGGGTGGCTTTCAAATTTTGCGCATTATGTCCTTCGTATACATAACCGAGTTTGGTATGGATTTTCCTTGAAAAAAGTCACAATTTTTGCAGAAATTTGTGAGTGGATTCGGTTATACGTATGTAAACATTTAAAGCCGAGAAAACATGTACACACAATCACAAAAGACACGCTACGCGAACAACGAATATTCCGACATGCCGTCCATTGATTTCCACTCTACAATGTTTCAATTGACAGAGGACAACATGGATAGCGTCGAATGGGATTTGGTGAACAATATATGCTCCAAACATGGATTTGAATGTACCATTGTGAAGTCCACTTTTGGTGCTGACCATGAGATTGACGTTTTCATCAACAAACGTATTGACTGCATCAAATACGAATGGTTTGAGGATTTACGTAAAGAGCAGAAATATGGGTTATTGGCAAAACTCAATGATGGGTTTGGGGGTGAATTGCGCTCGCTCCATGACTGCATCAATGAACTTGACATCAACACGAATTTGTATTTCCGTTGGGGATGGGTTGGCAATTGCGGCATTTTTGGAAGTAATGACGTGTACCGCAACACTTATTGCGATGGCGTGGCTCTTACATCTTATAACGACTTTTTGAAGACTTGCGACCCTATGATACATGACACAGCCAATAAGTTCAAGAAAGGCGTATACATGTCTGTACACACATACCTTGGAAAAATAGCCAAAGGCGAATAGCAATAGATGTTTGGGGAAAAAACAGAGAACCGCAACCGAACAAGGCTGCGGTTTTTTCGGCATATTACCTCTCTCGTATACATAACCGAAATTGGTATGTTTTTTCCTTGAAATTTTTAGTTAAATCTGCAGAAAATATCTAATGGATTCGGTTATATATTTGAACTTAAAAACTTAAAATCATGAGACAATTCTGCTTGACACCGTCTTATTGGGAATGGCATTTGATTGACAAAGACACCCATGAAACCCTGCACAACCTTATTGACCCTGCCGATGAACTTTACCACGAGGACGGTACTCCCAAGTCGTTGGAGGAACTGACAAATTGGCTTAAAGAAGACCTTATCTCCGCTGACATTGTCTATTCCGAGAACAACGACTATAACGGGATTTGGCTGTGTGACGAGAAACGCCTTGACCAAATTGAGGAAATACCTGCTGCCGCCAAAGTTATGGCTGAAACCCTTTACAACTATTACTGTGAATGGAGTGAATAAGGGAACTAAAAATTCAGAAAAAAGTTGAGGAAAAAACGAGATAGAATCGGTTATATAGATGTAAGAAACGAAAAACAATAATTTAATAGTAACACCCTAAAAGTCAGTAGTATGAGAACACGCGACCGACCGTAGCAAACAAGGATTTTAATTATTATTATCCGATTTTATATTTAATATTTAATGCCCTATGAGACACAACAAAGACACCCCCAGGCAAAACTGAATAATAAGGATTATATTAATACCGACCGCCCCCGTCCGAATATCGAAAGTCGCAACAGCCGCCCCGCCCCCCTTACCATAGGCTTGGGCTTCACTTGGGCAAATTGACGGGTGCAAATTGTCAAGCCGACACACTGAAATGATAGGTGTGTCGGTTATTTTTTATGCCAAATACTCAAATGAGTATAAATAGTTACGGAAAAAACTAACTTGTTTCGGTTATATAACTGAACATTAAAACTTAAACAAGATGAACGACAAGACTAAATGCCCTCATTGTGGCAAAGAAATCGGCAACGTGGAATATATGCGATATGGCGGTGTATGCTGCGATTGTTGGCATAAGAACGAAAACATAAAACAATGGAAGAAATAAGTTGGATAGAAAGGCTGCTGATGCACGAGAACACGTTTGTCGCATTGGGTGTTGTTACGGGTCTGACAATACTTGTCCTGCTTGTATGCCATTTCTCAATCCAAAGGTTTGCGGTGTTTCTGCTGCTGTCGGCTTACTATTGGTTCAGAGTGACGAACTACGCGTCTCAGAACAATGTGTCGGACGAGTTTTGGTATTGGGCTGGAGGCATCTACGGTTTGTATTTTCTCACGGCTGCATTGGGTTGGCTACACAGATATTTGGACGATAGGGGATTGCTGTAAGTGTTCCCTAATATCCGACCGCTCCGAGAGAATGGGGTGGTTTTTTTATGCCCATTACTCCTTCCGTATACATAACCGCTTTCGGTATGCTTTTTCTGTAAAAAACAGATTGAAATTTGTTATGAATTTCACCGAAAAAACAAGATAGTTTCGGTTATCTGAATGTAATTAACAAATTAAAAACAACCATTAAAAACTAAACAATATGAGTTACCGAGACTATAAAGCAATAATCATTGAATTTCACGGAAAAAAAGTTAAAGACAGAGAGGCAGTTGTGACCCTCGATAATGGTACTGAAATCCACATCTGTGCCTGCTATGAAAGTTGGGAGCAGTACGGTGGCAACAAAGACGAACTTGGAGCCACGGTTGATATTGCCGACTGCATCAACGGCTGGCTGCACGGCATTGAGGACGAACCTCCTGCTGAAGTCTATGACTATATAGAAAACAACTATTAAAAAGTTGTGGAAAATCTAACTGAAATTTGGTTATACAGATGTAACAATTAAAACAAACCGAATATGAGAATTATAGATGTAACACCAAAGACAACGTTTTATGTTTGCAGAAATGGCGAAATTGTCGCGTGCCGTTTTTCGGAAATCCATCTTACCGTCCCTTCGGTACGTGAAAACAGAAGTAATACTGACTTTGTTGTCAATGCCGATGTTGTTTTGGCTAATGGCGAAAAGTTTAACGCATCAAGCCTTCTGTCGTCACTTTACCCAACACCGCAGGACTGCTACAACAAGACTAACAAAGTGGTCTTTACTTTGACCAATGACAACCTTTATATGCTTTTACTGGATTGTGGCTGTGAGCCGTCATTAAAAGACAATCGTCTTTTTGTGTGGACTTACAACAGCTACAACATGACTGCTAACTTGGACAGAATAGAATGTGTCCACTTGTTCCGTAAAAGTGTGGTTACCTCCACCAACAAGAAATGGTACAACAGACAAATTGATTGCATCAACGGCAATAAGCCGAAAGTGATTCGTTTTGACGATGATGTTGATGTTAGCGAAACAATCGTAATGCAACGACCGAAACGGATTATCAATATAGCGATAGAAGTGTACTGAAAAGCATACGCTATAATGCCGCTGCCCTTTGGGGTGGCGGCTTTTTTTTTTTTATTCGATATTTAAGCATTATTCAATATATATTCGATATTTCCCTCGTATACATAACCGCTTTTATGATATTTTTTCGTTAATTTTAATCTATATTTTTAACGAAAAAACAATTCAGATTCGGTTATAGAGGTGTAATAATTAAAGATATGGATACCACAGACAGACACAGAATTATTAACACGCCTTTCGGTGAATGTTGCCTAAAAAACGAATTTGTTGACAAACAAGGCTACTATTGGTGTGAACTTTACATCGGTAACAACCACGACCAATATGTGGGTGATTGCGCTTGTGGCTTGGACGATGATGAAGACGCTATCCTTGAACAAATTAACGAATTGCTGAATTTTTGATTAATTTGCGGAAAAAATTAACTTAATTCGGTTATAGAGGTGTAATAATTAAAAATGATATGATTATGGACGAAAAAACCTATGACGAGTTTATCAGTGCAGTGGATGTTGTTTGTGGCAACTGCATTGAACGTAGCGAGGATATGTGCGAGAATTGCCCTGTAAGACACAGCGTTGATTATTTCAATAAGAAACAATAAAAACTAAACAATATGGATATCTACAAGAAAATCAATCCCATTAACAGAGTCAGTGGCGAGGCTCTTGACGAACTCAAAATCCGTGTCTGCTACAAGAAAGGTGGTTACAATGGCAAGCGTGGTGTGTACGTCTACCTAACACCTGTACACCGTCAGGACATGGGCAACGGACTTGCCTGCGAAACTTGCACCTTGCTCGGTGATATGCACGAAAGTGGGTTCAAGATGTTGCTCCGTGAACTCGGTCGCAAGTCACAGAAAGCCGAAGACGAAATTGCTGCCAAGATTGAATCGAAAGCAGACGAAATCGCAACTCTTTGGAATGAAAAAAAACATACGGAAGTCGCAAATATCCTCAGAGCGATTATGTAGGAGGTAAAGACCGCTGACCGATAGGTTGGCGGTTTTTTTTTTTGTGTATTATTCCCTTCGTATACATAACCGAATTCCTGTGTTATTTTCCGTAAACTTTTAACTTAATTTCAACGAAAAAACAGATGTAATTCGGTTATATAAGTGTAACAATTAAAAACCAAACAAAATGACTATCAGTGAAGCATACACAACGATTGACAACTGCAACCACTTTATTGCAAATGCTAAGAATTTGCTAATGTCGCGTTTGAAACGCTTTATCGGTGTAGACAAAGAGGTTGAACTGAAAACACCCGTGAGCGTGGAAATCCCCGAAAGAGGGTTTGTTGATGTGTGCAAGGTTAAGTATGCCGACGAGGATTGCCTTTGGCTCTATTGGAAAGACCCAAAAGTCATACCGAGTGGCTACAACGTGGCACAATCGTGGATGGCGGAGCGTGTTGAGGGCAATCGTTGGGTTGAGAATCTGAAACAAATTGTTGACCAATTTGAGGAAAATTTTAACTAAAATCGGTTATATAGATGTAACATTTAAAAACTGAACAATATGAAACAATACACATTATCCGAAGAACAAATCGACCGAATTGTCAGTTTGGCTGACGAATTTGATGCTGGCAATGAAGACTGCTATGATGCAGCCGCAGAACTTGTCATAATGTTGGCAAAGGAAATCAAATCTAAACGCACACCAAATGACGTTGAATTGCCGTTCTAATCTTAAGAAAAGTTAAACTACTCAAATGAGTATAAATAATTAGGCAATATGAAATTAGAAAAGAATATCACAATCCACGAAAGTATGCTCAAAGACTTTGTTGAGTACGTCAATAAAGGCTGGGAGAAACACTATACTGTGGAAGATGTTGTTGGTGTGGAATGGGGAAGGACTTTTTTGTTTGTTCACTTCAACAAAGAGGAGTTTACCAAAGACGCTTACCCTGTCAGATTTAACCTAAATTTTTATTAGTATTTGAGGAAAAAACCGACTTGGCTTGGTTATATGGTTGAACATAAAAAACTAAACAAGATGAAAGAACAAAAGAAAGACCTATTGACAAAATACATCCTAATCGACAATTACAGCGATTATGTGTATGGGCATCTTCGCAAGGAATACACACTTGACGAATTGTCCTCTAATGGTGAATATGACAAAATGCTGCGCAATTTCAGCATAAGCAACCTCAAAAAGAAACTTAGTGAGTGCCTTAACATCAGCAGAAACAGCGACCTCGCGCAAAGGCATCCGTCGCTCCTTAACGTCCTTGACAGAATCGACGACAACAATGAGTGGAAAGAAAACAGCATTAAGGAGCAATACAACATCCTCTCCGAGAAAATCAACAAGGCTATTGCCAAAATTATGCCGTCGAATTGGTACAGGGTGGCTAACATCAATCTTTTCGACAAGACTATACGAGTGGGCGTTGAATCAAGTTGGCAGTATTTTGAAATCCAATATTACGACAGTAAGGTTAACGATTGCACTATTAGAATCCCTTCATTGCTAATGAGTCTGCATCGCGATACTGACAATGCAGACCAATGGCAACTGACAGATTTTTCCAAACAGCAGAACAAGTCAATGATAATGATTATGTCAGGGGTAACGTACCTTTACAACAACAAAGACATTCTTGATGAAATCTGTCAAGCCATACGCGACTACGAAACGGAAAAAGAACGAATTGAGACCGTCTGTGAGGGCAACTACGATAACATCACCAACGACGGAATCGCGATACTTGAAAATGCCGCACGGCAGGCATACTTAGACGGAAAATTGGTTGTTTAGTTTTTATGTTTCAATAGGAACGCTCCCCACCTCAAAGGGAGCGTTTATTTTGTTGCTATAGCTCCCCTCGTATACATAACCAGGAAAATGTGATTTTTTCCTTAAAAAAGATGCGGAAAATGTGATTGGTTTTCGGTTATAGTAGTGTAACAATTAAAAACTGAACAATATGGATGCACAGACCTTTATCGCGAAAGACAGTGAAAAACAAATGGCTGAGTTTTACAAAGCCTACGGCTGCGACTTTCAAAGCCACGACACCGTTAAAATGAGCGATAGTATTAATGTAAAGGAATACAAGCGAAAGATTTTCTTTGACCAAATCCGCTATAAGATTTTCTTTGGGGTTTCAAAGGATGCGTTGATTGATACCCTCAAATCAGACAGGTTTCCTGTTGCCACAGTTAAAGACCTTGAGGATAACTGCATTGAGGTTGACGATGTGGTTACGGTAAGGTGGTACGGAAAAAAGAGCGGCAAGACAAACGATTTTGAGGTTGGAATCAACATTTCCTACATAGTCAAAGACAACAAGGTAATCAGCCATTATATGCAACTCCAATGAAAATTTGTGGAAAAAACAGATTAAATTCGGTTATAGTCGTGTAACAATTAAAACTGAACATTATGGAATACAAAGACTATATCAAAGACTTTTTTAGCCAAGCAAGAAAGAGTGAGAGAACCCTCAAACAAATGCTTGAAGACGCCAAGAAAAAAGCGGAGAAAGTCAATAAAGATAGAGGTTTGACTGACTATGACTTTTTTATGCATTGCTACGAATATGAAACGTCTGACCAATACACCACCCCACGAGCCATCAAGAAAGACCGACAAGAATTTGTAATTATTAACGGGGTTAAAGAACAATACCCTTTGAAAGTGTGGCTGTCCAATGTGTGGGTAGGCAGCAATAGGATTCCTGAAGTCATCAAAGATAAAGCAATTGACGGCAGATACCCAATTAGGGTAGCCTCTATGTGGTACACACCACACACATTTTTCTCACTTTGGAGCGGTAAACAACTGACTTTGGATGAGTTCTACAAAAAGGCTGAAAAGGAGAAAGTTCTGTTTTTCAACACTGAAGTTAAAATCTCAATGGTTAGGAGAAACGCCATACCCAACAAACACTCATGCCAATGGTGTCACAAAATGTCAAACCCCGAATACGTTATGTATCTTCGGAGAGAAAAGAAACTCCCTGCCAAACAGCAAGAACGGATTTATGAACTTAACAACCTCATTCATTCTGCAAGAATGAACAATGAGAATATTACTGATTTGGTGAAGGAAAAGGCAAAACTTATGAGAAAGTCCTACTATTGGCACGAAGTGTTGAATGCCGAAACATTAAACAAACTTGAAACAAAAGCACGTCATGTTTTCAATGATTGGTACAATTATTGAGGAAAAAACCAAGATAATTCGGTTATATAAGTGTAACAATCAAATTTAGACGATATGAAAAATCCCATTGAAACCCTGCAAGACGCTTTGAATTGGTGTGGCGGATATATCCTTATCCCCGAAGAATACCGCGAGGAATTCCATCTTTCCGATGGTGCGGATGACGAGAAAACAACCAAAGTCAAATCCATTATCCACGTCTGCGAACGTTTTGCCAAAAACCCTGCGGATGATATGATGCGCGTAAAATTGATTGATGAGGATGAACAAATGTGGGATGCGGAGGAATACCTTGACGAAAGCCATCTGAAAGATTTAGTCATTATTTGCGGAAAAATTGACCACAAATTGGTTATATAAGTGTAACAATTAAATTTAAAACGATATGGAAACAATCTGCTGTCCTAAATGCGGAGAACCGCTTGAGCAAGGTCAGTATTGGTACGACACTGAAACTGACACAATGCGAGTTGACCACTGCCCGATGTGCGA
>AUXO015702476.1_pt1 | contig 19758 bp, 18 predicted proteins | sample 768731 | NCBI WGS metagenome assembly AUXO01 (sample SAMN02715735, study PRJNA202380) | gut metagenome | biome: sheep rumen | host: Ovis aries | place: New Zealand: Palmerston North
CGCCTCCACCAACGCACACAACGCAAACCGCGCGCATCGCACCTAGCGCATGCACAAACATCACCCCCAAACCAGTCTCCTTATAGATCGGGAACAGTCCGCCCAACGCAGCGACGATTATATTATTTCCATGTAGTAGAAATGCGCCAAAACCACGACGCTCTACTACCCTTTAAATCTTTCTATGTTTGACGATTAGGTGCCTTCGGCAAATAACCTATTTCCCTCTAATCTTCGCACTCACCCAGTAAATCAATCCACCAATCACTCCGCCAAGTGTATTAAAGCAAAGATCCGACCACTGCCATGTACCCAAACGCTAGAACAGCTGAAGCATCTCAATCGCGAGCGACGACAAAAACGAAATCGCAATCGCTCTCCTCATCACTTCCGAAGAATCCACTCGTCCTCTACGAAGAAAACGTCTACCTAATATAATCCACGGTTACTCCTGAAATATAACTATCAAGAGAGTTAATAACATTTAAATCATTAAAGAACCATGCCTCTAACGGAATATTTGCATCCTTGCAAAGTTGAATTTCCTCATCAGAATAAGTGCAACTATTGAGGAATACAGGATTTCCATATTTACGCAAATCTTCTACTTGGCTTATTATCTCCGGTGTGATTCCACTCGATTTAGCTAACCCTAGTCTAACAGTATGGTCGCAATCTCTTATGCAAGCAACTATCCACCTCGTAAAAGAATACCATGTCACATGATCTTTCAAACCATATCCTACAACCTCGTCGAATACACCTCTAATCTGGGATTCAGTTCCAGCGATTATATGTAAGTAAATATTTATATCCAACTCTTTAAATACAGGCAAACACTCATCTAGCGTAAGTATTTTTGCCCCCTTAAACTCCCGTGATTTATAAATGCCAAAATCGAAAGCTAATGCTTCTTCATATGTAATATCGGCAATTTTAATTGGTTCAGTTATTTCCGTTCCATCTAAATTTCTAGCAACCCTGTTAATTGTTGAGTCGTGAAGTATCACAGGAACACCATCTTTTGTAAACCTAATATCTGTTTCTACAGTATTATAGCCATATTCTTTTGCTAGTCTAAACGCAGCAATCGAATTTTCCGGTGCCAAACGATTATAACCTCTATGACAAGTTACATTTATTTTTTTAGATAGATTTGTAACGATTCTGTTTTCTTTTTGAACAGCTGTTTCCGAGGCTGTTGTTGTAGGAATAACTGTTGTAGTTTCTGGGGTTGTCGTTGAAGGTATTGTTGTAGTAGTCTCTGGAATTATAGAAGTAGGTGGTGTGGTTTCCACATCCAAAGCAGTTGGATTGTATATCTTAAAGTTTGCTGGCACATCCAACACTATAGGTGCTTCTTCCTTCTTTTTTATAACTGTAACCTTGCACTTATATTTCTTCTTTCTTACCTTTGCAATAACAATTGTTCTTCCACAACGTTTTGCTACTACTTTCCCTTTTTTTGTTACTTTAGCGACACTTTTATTTTTTGAAGTCCACTTCACTTTTATTTTTTTAGGCTTGTTCTTTATTTTTAACTGTTTTGTTTGACCAATTTTTAATGTGATTTTTTTATGATTGAGTCTTGTTTTAGGCTTAGAAAAAATAGTTGGTTGTAAAAACAAAGAAACCAACATAGTAATCAATATTAGATACGCAATCCTTTTATTCATTCAATCGCCTCTTCTACTTCTTCTTTGGATAAAGAATTGTATCATTAAAAAATGTTGATTTTTTGCTCATCTCATCATCAAATTTTTTAAAACCATATTTTTCAGGCAAAGTATTTTTACTAGAGAACAAATTAACTCCAAGCGCTAATTGATTCCCTTTAATTTTAACCCCCATTGCAGCCAATGTTGACGGGAATATGTCAAGACAAGTAAATTTCCTGTTTTTATCTTTTATAGGATTTACAGCCGAATTAATAAACACATTGTACACTTTTCTTTCTTCTTTTGTAATTCCATATTTTTCATAGAAATTCGGATCCATACTGCAGTGATCCCCACATATCACAACTGTTGTTTCCTCATAAAAGCTTTGTTTTTTTATCCAATTAACAAACTCATACACTTGTCTTGAAGCACACGACCAAACATTGGCATACTTATCTTTATGCTCATTCTTACAAAGTCTACATTTATAACCGCCAACATGATGTGTGTCGACAGTAAGCATGCAGAAATTAAATGGTTTTTTATTCTTTGCCATTTCAGTTATTTTTTCTCTTGAATATTGGTAAAGCTTTTCATCCTCAAATCCCCACCATCTAAAGTAGTCTTCATCTATCTTCCCTTCTTTAACAGCTGTATTGTAATCAAAATGATTTTTATATCCATGCTGACTAAGGTATTTTTCCTTTCCACCAAAGACCCATTTTGAACCACACATAAAATAATTATAATAGCCCTCTTTTTCTAGCAACTCTCCAATTGATGTTGCACCTGGTAGAAAATACTCAAATTTGTCCATTGCGTTTTTGTAGATATCAACCTTCATCGGTAATCCACATTGTTCCGCGACCATACCACCGGTAGTATATCCACCCGAATCAGCTACATTTGCACCAATATATTTGCTGTTCTGCGAAAAACTAACATTATCTTTCTCTAGTTTTGTCATTTCAGGAATAAAGTTTTCTTTAAACAATCCACCTGATTTTTTATCTTGAAGTGTACTTTCTGCAGACTCCATAAAGATATATATCAAGTTTCTTTTCTTTTTTGGAAACTCTAATTTTGTTTTATTTGGATCCACATAATTATTCTTGATGAACTCAGATGTTGCATATTGGCTTCTAATAAAATCAAATACTTTCAAACTATAATTAGCTATTCCCAAAAAAGCAACAAACATAACCACTACAAAAATCACTGTTTTAATTGTGGTCAGTTCAAAAAAACTATCTTTTATTCTTGTTTTTTCAACAATTTTAGATCTTAGATATTTACCAAAAGCCCATACCGCCAATATTTCAAGAACAAACAATACTATTGCTGGTAATAAAGCTTTTAACAAATAGCTCACAACAAATGTCCCAGAGGTTCCCTCTAATGGCATAGTCATAGTAAACACAATACTATTTAAATCTACTCCGCCAAAATTCTTTTTTTCCCAATATAAGCTCACGCAAAGCAATATGAATAAGCATATAAAAATTTGACATATAATATACTGTTTTCTGTTGCTCTTCTTTTTCATATTGGATCGCCTCCATCAATAACCATATTATTACAATTTTTTTCTTCTGATTTTCACACTAATCCAGTATAATAATCCCCCTACTACACCCCCAAGTGTATTAAAACAAAGATCGGATAGTTGCCATGTTCCTAGTCGCAAAAACAATTGTAACGTTTCTATTGCAAGCGAAAAAACAAATGAAACCACTATCGATTCTCCGATAATTTTCAAAAACCTAAATGTTCTCTTCGTTGTAGTTTCCAAAAACAAGAAAAAGAAAAGAACAAAAGGAATAAACAATAATATGTTTTCAAATATCTCTGTTGTAAATTGACCGTTCTTTTTATATAATCCCCAGACCCCCAAGACGTCCGTCAAAGGATTCAGCCACATTTCACGTGAAAATAGCGTTTTAAATAATATCAATGTAGTGATAAAAGAAAAATAGAATATCCTTCTAGTTTTTTTCGATCTAACAAACTTTGTTTTCCAATCTAATAATGCCCTCTTGAGCTGTGCTTTCCATTCCATGCCTTGGTACTTTTCTAGATACATCGACACAAACACAATCAAAAAGGATATAACAATAGCAAATAAAAATGGTTGATATATTGACTTTAAAATATTTGTTATTATTTTTTCAATCGGCTCTTTCATATAATCTCCATAATTCATTCTATTTCGAACTTTTTTTCATTTTCCATGCTTTTAATGGTTCAATGAAAACCAATAAATACCACTTATTTTGAATGAAAATATAAACTAATACAGGAAATACAAAGCTTGCTACTGTGCCAAGAACTATATGAACAGAAAACAAACTGATACCCGCTTTGGTTAAAAGTATTCTCATTCCCGCTGCAAATATAGTATGCATTAGGAATATAGGCAAAATATATTTCCTTAATCCTGAAGTTAATCTTCCACTACTTCCCCTAGATATCCACATGAAACAATATAACAACGACAAAACCAACAATATCGACAAGGAAAACCTAATAATTCTCGTCCCATTTCCAACTCTAAAGAAGAATATAGACAAAATTATTCCTACACCACCCAATATCAAACATAAAAACTTTTCAAGATAATTATACTTAAACTCTATCGTTGTGAGTAGCATTCCAAATGTAAACCAAATTGACTGACTCACAATTTGCATTAAAATATATGGCAGTTTAATTGGAAAGAACACATATATAAATTTTGCAGCAACTGACAAGACAAAAATTATATAGATCTTTTTCTTATCATTAACGCATGGAATTATTACAAACAACAAAAACAATACATATAGATACCAATAAGGTGCCATAGGTTTTATAAAAAGTGTATGAAGTATTGATGATGGTTTCGAATTCACTGAAGCGGAAAATACATTTTTTATGGCAAGAGATATTCCTGAAAAAACAAAATAAGGTACACCCAATGCAATTGCCTTATTTACTATGTTTTTAAAATGACCTTTTACAGATGTATCTTTTCTAAAATACTGATATAGAAAACCACTACAAACAAAAAATAATTGCACTGTAAAAACAAGCGACATTTGAATAGGTATATTATAAAACAAAGCATCTTTACTCACCCAACCACTCTTAGCAAATGACATATAAAGATGAGTTGTTACTACCATAAATATTGCAAATGTTTTTGTATAGTCAATCCAATTTATATTCTTTCTACTATTTACCATTAAATGTCCTTCCTCTTGAATACTAATTGAACAAATTTATATATCAATTTGTTCTTTTTAATCATATTTCTGAATACTAAAGCAATTCGTTTTTTTCTATTGCACTTTTTTACCGCAATTGCATTTCCGTTATCTATTTCACGATACTTATTTGATAATTTTAAAAACTTCTCACAATGACTTGTTTTAGATGTGGGTTGGTTTAGCTGTCCATTTTTTAACCTTGCTTCATTATAAGTTCTTTCCCAATATTGAAGGTTATTTTTTATTCTATTAAACAATCTAAGTCCAGGTTCTGTATTTATCAGGATTACATTGATTCCATCCTTTTTTTCTGCAAAAAATGGTATGTCGTCACCTAATCCCCAAAAATCCCCTAAGGTTATATCCCCACATCGTTCTGGTCTTGCATATTCACAAATGTAGCAATTTTTTCTGTAAATGTACCCTTCCATAAAACCATTGTAATAAAAACTGTTTTTTAAATTAAGTTTATACTTCACTTCGTCTAATGGATTTTTCAGTTTTATTTCAAATCCATCCTCATCTCGAAACGATATATTCCATCCTTCAAATGTTTTTTCTCCTGTTTCATATTCCATACAGTCCAAGAAAGTTTTCTGGCTTGGAACGCCATGACAAATTAGGTCAATGCAAAACAAATTATCGTATTGCTCATTATTCAAATACTTTTTTAATCCTGCCACCTGACAAGGCGTTCCCACAAATAATACTTGAAGTCCATTTAACAAATCTGTTTTGATTTTTTTATAATGCCCCTTATTGTGGCTGTGAACATACTTTGATCCTTTTAATCTTTCAATTTCTTCTTTCTCCGTTATTCTTATATGTTCTATTATTAAATCTTTTGTTTGTGCAGCACCGTACACTACTCCTCCACTTTGTAGTATTTCTAGAGCAAGTTCAGACGCCACTCCTCCTGAAGCAGATTCCCTATGAATTGTAGAATTGCTACTAAACGCTGCATATACTTTGGTGGGTTGTCTTAATTGAACACTGTTAATTACCGGACAAACCTCTTGACATTTTCCACAATCAACGCATTCTTCTCTATTAATAAACGGAGTATCATTTCCATATGCATCTTTTTTTACACTAACACAGTGTTTGGGACATACTTCTAGGCAAGCCAAACACGCAGTGCACTTTTCTCTATCACATAATTCAATTTTATCTTTATCTTTTGTTTTCATTTTGTAATTGATTAATTAGGTATTCCTGAGAGTTCCTAATCTCTTTATTAATAATTTCTTCCTTATAGTTAACCTTCTGCAGTTGTTTCCAATCTATACTATCAATATCCTTCATTCTAATTATTCTTTCTTCAATATTAAAATTCTCGAGTAAGTTGTGAATTCTTTCATCTTTATACATTTTTCCATTTTTATTAACTTCTAATGCAAAGAATTCTTTTCTGAAAATAGTTGAAAAAGCAACACCATGGAATGAATTTGATAAAACAAGTTTCGCATTCTTTACCATTTCCAAGAAATCAACTGGACTTGTTTTGTGTATCAATTCAAATCCTTTTCTCAATGCACCATAAGTTTTATTTGTACTAAACATTATCTTTACTTTCAGACCTAAAACATCGGATATTCTTTGAACCATAGCAATTGCTTCGGGATTATAGTTAATCGAGTAAAAGAATATATACGATTCTTTTCCATCTTTTAAATCAATCAATTCATCCCACTCACCGTCATTCAACAACAATGTCGGATCTAAGACTAATTCAGTTTCTTTTTTATATCCTAGTGCTTTGATTATATTTTTTCCACTTTCCTCTCTAACAGAAACTGCATCAAATTCCTTAAGTGCTTTCTCCACAGCACTTCTATTAATCTTTTCTAAATCCTTTTCTTTTCCATTTCCAAAGCTAGGAGCATACGCAATCTTAATTCCGCCAAAACCTGGAACAAAGTATTCCTCGCTAAAATCTAATGATAAGGGATTCCATATCTGATCACTTCCACAAATAATCACATCAAACTTTTTTAAATAATCTCTAAGAATACTCGAGCTTTCTATTCGTTCTTTTTTTATTTCTAAAAAGCTTTTTCTAAATTCATTAAACTCTTTTATTCTATCCTTCAACAGTTTTGAGAATAAAAAAGCTCTAATATTTTTCACAATATTCTTAATAGAATTGTTTTTTAAATAAAGGGCATACAAATCGTTTTGGTGAGGCGCTACATAATTTATTATTTCACACTCATCATTTGGAAAACTCTTTTTAACATATGTTTTAAGTCCGTATGCTTGAAGCACCGAACCATAGTTATCTGAATTATGAAATGTAAGTATTCCTATTTTCATATTACCCTTCCATCTATTTGTATTTTAAAACTGCTCTATTATATATTTTAGTCATTTTTTTGTAGGTTTTTTTAGAAAAGTATTTGTAAATTCCTGTTCTAAAAACAATCCTTGCAAAAACGTAGTAAAGTTTAACGATAAATGGCTTTTTATTCACAACTTTTTTCTTGTATGTAATTGGTATTATTTGTGTTTTTATTATTTCTTCTTTTTCCAATAATGCATCTGTCGAAATCACCTCATCGACACTATTCATCAATTGCATTCCTTTTTCACTTCTAACAATAACGCCAGTTTTACCTATTTTTTCGTTTTTTAACTCCATCTGATTCCAGTAATCAAAGCATGATACATCTGCCATTTCCGCTAGTTGATCATTACAGTTCATGCAACCTTTTTTCGTAAACACTTTTGAAGAAAAAACTGTATTAAAAAATGACATTAGGTGATCTTCTCTAAACTTGTTTTCATCATTTACCACTTCATTAAAGCCAGGCCACCCATCCCCTCTATAAAAATATGAATCTTTTTGGGGGTCAAAAGTATCTTTTAAATGCTGTTGCGCCATTTCACTAGCTTTATAACTGACTGCTCCCGAACAAGCTATTCCTATTAAAAAAACATTTTCAAGATTTATATTTCTAAATCCTTCTATTTGGCAAGGTAATCCAACTATCACATATTTTTTATCTGGATCTATTTCACCAATCACCTCTCCAATGGGGTACGATACATACCTACTCGAAAATTTCCTATTATCATCGATATCCTCTATGGTTTCTTTATCCATTAACCATAGTTTTGTTTGCATATCAGATTCTGAAGACCATCCCAAAATATAAGCATAATCTACAACTTGTTTTTCTAATGCTTTCTTAATTACTGAGAAAACTACTCCACCAGATGTGGCTTTTTCTCTAATAACAGAATCATTTGAATGCATAAGCAATAGTTTTTTATAAGATCCTATATAATCTAGTTTGCTACTTCTTTTCAAAGCAGGACAAATCTTTCTACAAAAACCACATTCATTGCATCTCTCTTTGTTAAGAACGATATTATAAAATCCAGTTTTTTTATCAAATTCTTTTTCAAGCGCTTTTTGTTTACATATTCCTATACAACAACCACACCCTACACATTTTTTTCTAATTACATTCTTTACGTTGTTCATTTGTTTTTTACTGCTTTCTTGCCTTAACTTTATTAAAAACAATTTTAATCAGATCTCTATTGTATACAAAAACTATGAAGATATAGCCTATAACACAACAAATAGCAATATCTATAGCCAATGTTATCCAAGAACTAACTGGCAAAGCTAGTCTTATAACATACATTACAGATAAAAGTATAGGTATGGAAATCCATGTTTTGATTGCCGCTGGGAAAAATGTTTTTTTAGGCTTGTCTATACAATATGCTGCATATATGGAGTTAAAGAATACATACCTACAAACCATAACAATAGTTGTCGGAATAACAATTGCGTATAAACCTAAACCAGTAAACTTGATTAAAAGAATTTCAGCAACAAGACTTACAACTCCGCAGCCTACACTAACCAAAACAGGAATTCTCAACTTATTAACAACAACACTTAATTGAGCCATAGTTGCGGTCGTTGAATTAAAATAAGCTTGTACTACTGTGATTATTGATAAAGAGGTAACCATTATTAACTCGTTTAATTTCAAACTACTCTGCCAAAGTGTATAAAAATCAAAAGAAAAAATAATAAAACAAGTGATTGGGACAAACATTATTGATGCCATCGTTTTAATACTTCTGTTAACATCCTTAACCAATCCATTTGAATCACCTTTTGCGAAGAACGAAATAAATGTAGGAGTAAATAATGGAGCCAAAACTGATATCACGCCCGTAATGCTATTGGGGAAAGTTCTTGCAATAGATAGAATTCCCATCTCGTCATCACCAATCATAATATTTGCAACCGTCAAGTCTAAACCCCTTAATAGTATTGAACTAATACTAATTAAAGCCATCCAACACCCTGACTTAGCCAACTCAAATATGTATGATCTTTTTGCATCCTTGAGATTAAAAGATAGTTCTGGCGTTAAGCGTTTAAACAAAGTAGCATTCAGTGTCGCGCCTACCAAAGCAGCTATAAAGGATGCTAATGCCACCCAGTATATTTTTATTGATACAAAGTTTAAGAAAACGATTACTAGAGCAAATCTAATAATATACTGAATTACATTTCTAACACCATTAATATCTGTTCTATTTGTCACAAATGTAGATGTGGTTAGTACAATAATTAATAGATTAATTACATATGTTGCAAAAACTAAAATAAAAGTTAGTTGAACGTCAAAAACCAATCCTTCCGGTATCGTTAAAATATGGTTCAAAAATGGCACAAGAATTACTGAAACTATAGCTAGCAAAATTCCTATACCAATATTGGCCGCAACAAAACTATTAAAATACTTATTTGCCCTTTCATAGTCTTTTTTATAATATGAATTTGCAATAAAACGTGAAGCAACGGAATTAAATATAGTTGCAATAATAGATGCATATGCAACAAAATCATTAGCTACTCCAATAAAACCATATGCTGCTTTTCCAACATTGCCGACAATGATTGGTGAAATATAAAAATTAACAATAAATTGCACTAAAAATGCAACTATGTTTAGACTTAAATTTTTATAATTTTGTTTTCTCCCCAATTTTACTGCCATTATTTGTCCAAGCCTTTCTCTTCGATCACTTGTATTACACGTTCTGTTGTTTTATAAGATTCTTTTTTGCACCATTCTTTTATGTCTAAAAGTTTTTCTTTGTATTCGTCGTAGTTTTTCTCTAATTGTTCAAAATGTTTAATTAAAACATCTGAAGATAATTCTCCAATATCAAAACAGTATTCTGATAATCCTACTTTCTCTGCAAATCCTTTCATTTTTTGTTCATAAGCTACTGAAACAAAAGGTGTTCCCATTTTTGCCGAAAAAATATTCGAATGGTATCTCATACCTACTACCGCAAATAGTTTTGATATTAAATACTGTTGGAAATAACAATCATGTTCATCATCTACAACAAAACAATCTTTATTGGCAAATCGAGCCATATAATCCCTGTCTTTCTTTTCACCAAATAGTTGGGGAATAAAGACAATTCCATATCCCTTGTTAGTTAAGTATTCAATAAATGACTCAAATGATGTTGAGATCCTTTCTTCTGTTTCAATCCCCTTGTGAATGCCATGCCATTGCAAATCCGTTATAGTAATACCTATTACTTTTTCATATTTTTTCAAATAATCACTTAACGCTTTATACTCTTCTAGTTGCTTGCTATATTTATTTTCATCAAACTTATGCTGAAAAGCCGAATCAAGCGTTACTTTGGTTTCTAACTCTTCATATAATCCTTTAATATATCCTGCAGAAATACTTTCTCTCAAATATACAAACTCAGCATTTTTTAATACTTTTTTTATTCTTTTTTTGTACTGTTTAAATGGACCCATAGAAGGAGCATAGAAAGCATATGGTTTTTTATGGTGTCTTATAATATCTATATGATCTAAAACTGCATATGATTTATAAATATCACTTATATTGGGACCTCCTGGTGCACTTAATGCTAAATCACACCATTTGACTGCCTCTACAAATTTTTTAAAAGCCATTCTATTATCTTCTTTTGATATTACATTAGTACCCGGTAGCAAATTAATCTTGCCACCTGTTTTAACCGAAATGTCGTAAAGTAATCTCTTAAAGATTTTTCTTCTAGGAACACGATAATGCCTAGGAACTATTTCGACATCCTCATAAGGAACACTCGAAACATTCATTCCAGAAAAATAAATCCTATACTTAACGTTAGGACACTTTATTCTTAATTCATCAATCATTGCTCTAATTGCGGACTCGTCTCCCCTATTATTCCAACTAGCCCCAAATATTAATATATTCAATAGGATGCCCCTTTCTTATCATCAATAAATCTATTATCTCTCATTATTTAATGCGTCTGTTTCTTTTCTCTTTAATAAAAGCATGTTGGTTTTTTGTTTATAGTAAACAAATTCTGTGCAGGCTATATAAAATGGAACGGTTATCATTCTTTGACCATCCAAAGTGTTTTGTGAAACTGCTGTCAATAATACATAAGCACATAGCCCAACACAAAAGGCCTTTTCTGGAATACCTTTTCTAATTTTAATTGTAGTATATAGCATTCGAATAATAAGAATAATAAATATAGCTAAACCTAATAGTCCTTGTCTATAATATTGACCCAAAACACCTAAATCATCAAAGTAATTTGTTCCACTTTTTCCTGACCAAATCTTAGTTAATTCCTCATTTTTGGGTACAACCCATCCCATTCCCATTATAGGATTGGCATCTGTAAATTGACTAAAATAATCAATAGCATTGTATCTAGCTTCTGTGGAAGTAAAGTGTTCATTAACATTAGGATCTATACTAAACACGTTAAGGATACTAGTATAAATACTTGAATTAAAGAATATTACTAGCAAAACTCCAATAATTATATACTTAATCATATCTTTTCTGCCATTGTTTTTATGAAAAGCCCAAACAACAAACAAAGAAGCTATTGTAGCAAATTGGCTAGCTCTCGTCATTGACACATAAAACAATGCAAAGATTCCAATAGCCAACGCAATGCTCATTAGTATCATTCGTTTTTTATTGATTAGATTATAGAAAGCATAAATCAAAAATACACTCATTAGAGCGCCCAGTCCAATTCTTACATTTTCATTTTTAGACGCCATTTCTACAAATCCAAACAATCTTACTCCTGTGTAATTCAATACAACTGCATGAATCGACGCCAAAATAGTATTGATAAACATTATCCAAAAAATGGCATCAAGCAAGAACTTCATTCCGTCTCTTTCAAAACTAATCAAGATAGCATAAGTTATCAACAACAACGAATATGCACTAATACAAACAATCATATCTAGAATTGTTTCATTATATTTTATCATTGAGTAGGCGCATAAGATTATTTGAGCAAATACAATATATGTAAAATACTTTCCAATAAATGGATACTTTTTGCCAATTCTTTTTCTTCCTTTGAATGTATAACAATATATAAAAATGGCAAACGCATATGTCAAATAAGAAATATATAATGAAGGAATTGGCAATTCAACAATGCTAAAAAAGCGCATAATAATAAGAATTAGTATTATTACAACTATTCCCGCAGCGCTTTTCTTCTTAGTATTCATTTTATTGTCCTTTCCTATTATTTGATCTTATAATATTTCCTAACATATGAGTTAAAACAATATAACAATAATTAAATGCTATTACTAACTCTAAGAGTAATGAATCTATTTTTTTGAAATATGTCTTACACATATATCTTCTAGATTGATTTCCGTTTTTTCTGGATTTGATTTTTTGCCTTAATTTCTGTCTTGGACCTTTGGGGTGATTGTGATTGAAATAATCATTTGTGGATAAGCCACAAGTCAGTCCCAATTTATTAATTCTTATCCCCATTATGTTTTCTTCATTGTATAAAAATGTTCCTTCATCAAATCCATTTAGCTTTTCAAACACACTTCTCTTTATCATGAAAAATGATCCTGTGACTACTTCTACCTCTCCAATGCCATTTTCCAAATAATCAATACTACCTTTTTTTCTTTTATAAACTAATGCATGTCCAAGTGCGGCTTCTCTTTTTTTAGGAAAATCCCAGTAACTCTTGTTAATGTCTAAATTACCATTGGTAATCATTTTGCCTGTAACCACTGCCATTCGCGGATGTTCATCTAGTATTCTCTTTAAATTGTCGAATATTTTTGAATATGTTATTTCAACATCGGGATTCATAACGCAAAAATATTTTATCAAATCATTATTTTGTAATAAATATCTTATGCCGTAATTATTACCCTTTGCGTATCCTCCGTTTTCTGAATTACAAATGACATCTACATTATCAACATTTTGGTATTTACTTTGTAAAATATTGTACGAATCATTCGAAGAATCATTATCCACAATTAATACCTGCACTGGAGCATTAATATCTAGCATCATATCAACACAGTTTTGCGTTAATTCATATTTATTATAATTAATGACTACTACACCTATATCATTCACAAATAGTATTTCCCTTCCTCTGATCAACAATATGTCTTTTCTAGTTTCTTTACCATTTCTTTTATGTCGAATTTTTTACCAGTTACACTTGCTTTTTCTGACATCTTATTATATTTATCACTTTTTACTATTTCGTAGCATTTCTCAATTGTTTTTGCCAATGCCCCAACTGACTCTTCCTTTATAATAAAACCATTATCCCCATCGTTTATTATTTCTGGAATGGCTCCTTTATCAAATGCTATACATGGAATTCCTTCTGACATGGCCTCTATCAATGTGATGCCAAAACCTTCCTCGAGCGTTGCTGGATGTACAAAGAAATGTTCATCACCGAGCAACTCCGGAACATCCATTCTCAATCCTAAAAACTCAATTCTATCTGATATATTTAGTTTTTTCGATAGTTCTTCTAATTCTTTTTGTTGAGGTCCCCTACCAACAATTCTTAACTTAATCGGAATACTGTCGCAAATATTGGAAATCGATTCAATCAATAATCCAACTCCCTTTTGTTCAAAAAGTCTTCCAACATATACTAATTTTAGAACCTCTGCACTTCTCTCTTTTTTAAAATCAGCGAAGTACTCATAATCAACGCCATTATGAATAACAACTACATCTCCATCTTTTAATTTGAACACTTCCAGGGCTGACTTTTTAACAAAATTTGATATTGCCACAATATTGTCAGCTATTTTTTGTACTCGCTTTATATATGGTTTATAAAGTATTTTTTTGTAAAGTGTATTAACTATGTTCTTCGAATCTGCATGCAAATATGAAATAACTCTCATGGTTGGAATGCTTTTTTTAATAGCAACCGTATGCGAACACGCAATTGGTGAATTCGAGTGATTAACCACTACGTCTATTTCATGTTCTTTACAATAGTTCAATAACTCCTTCTTGCTTTTATGCCAATAATATCTATTAGCATAAGCAACATGAGTTGGTATTTCTTCCTCTCTCATAGCTTTCTCAACTGTTCCACCATCAAGCAAGAAATACATATGATTATTGTTCTCGGAATTTTTTGCAATCGAATAGCATAGTGATACGATGCCGCCAGGATTTCCAGTTAATTGTAAATGCAATACATTCATACTATGCTCTTCCTCTTGTTTTCTTTATCTTTCTTACCAGTTTCCATTTTTTGTGTTTTAATACTACTTTTAATTCAGGTAATAATTTGAACTTGTTATATTTCTTCACATCATATTCTGTGACTTCTCCTTCAAAAGGAATAAATCCTTTATATGTTATGAAGAACTTATCACCTAACTCTTTAACGATAGGCAGATTTCTTTTTTGAAAATGAATGTAAATGAATTCTTCTTTTTTGACTTGTTTTTCATCTAAATAATATCTGAAAACTTTTCCATTTTCATAAGTAAAGATTTGGTGTTTATGATTATCGTTTTCAATATTCACATAAGCTTTTGTTAACAAAAATCTTTCGTGTCTAGGGGTAATATCTGCGTAATCTCGTTCTTTGTAAGTTTTCAAACCTCTTTTATCATATTTTTTTTGTACTCCATCGACCTCGTCAAAAACTGTTATTACATCTGTTTGAAATGCATCTTTATAGAATGGTTCTCCCTCATCCATAAACACTCTATTGTTAGAATCATTATTTTTATATAAAGTCAAATGACCAAATTGATATATTTTATCATAAATATTGAAAACATCTTCTGTTAAGAATTCTCTGACATCTCCGAATACCATATCAATATCGCAATAACCCCAAAAATCACATCCTTCTAGGTATTCACTAAAAATATAACCATATGCCGGCTTATAATCGCAAAGTTTGTACGGGGAGTTAAGAGTTATTTCAAAATCAAACTTAGACTGAATAAGCTCTCTTAATTCTTTGAAAGATGTCTTTATTATTTTTACATTACTTGGTAAATCACTCCTTGTATCATCTGAGAAAAACAAATAATCAACCGTGTTATTTCTCTCACAGGATTTTAGGAAACAATCAAAATATTCAGGAAATTTACCAAAGTAGCAATTTATAAGAACTATCTTATTCACATAAGCCTCCATGCATTATAACTATAGACTAACTCTATAAACATCATGTCCTGAGTTGCGTTTGTCTTCTGGTGGCAATGCCATATAATCTTTATACAAACGAGTCAAGTTTTCTTTCCAATTCTTCGGAGCATTCACAACAGTATCTTCAAACGGTAATTCGATTAGTGTTTCAAAATCATTTACTGTAAAATATAATCTATCTGTTTCATAATTGCTAGAAAACATACTAGCAACATATTCTTTATCTTTTCTCTTTCTAATCACAAGTTTGTTTTGAACTTTAATCAAAAAAGACTTTGGAAAGACACTAATTATCTTTGAAACACCATTTATTAGTTTTTTTGATCCTTCTCTTTCCATATGACAATTCTCTTTATTCCAGATAGCAAATGTTATGAATCGAGAAATAGTTCTGCGAATTTTTGTTTTTTTCATTCCAGGTTTCTTTATGTAATCAAGCGGAAAGATATCTATAAACACTCCACTCCTCGACTTATTATTCTTTCTGAAACCTTCAATATACTCTGTATTCTCTTTCAAGAGTTTTGCATATGGCTGATAATAATATGGGTCTGTAGAATAATCTTGAATAAAAAGACCTTCGATTGGATCTTCTTTTAAAGATTCTATTAATTCTTCATATTCTTCTCTAATCAGCGCTATATCTACATCATCATCCCAAGGAATAATTCCTTTATGACGAATAGCACCTAAAAGAGATCCACAAATGACGGAATAGTGTAAATTGCGTTCTTTACAATACTCATGCAATTCTTTAATCATCTCAATTTGTAATTTATGTATTTTTTCCAATTTTTGCATATCCATAAAAACTCATTTCTCTCTTAATTAACAAGCCAACTGTTATTGGGTGTTAATTAAAAACTTTTAGTGAACTAATACCTCTTTTTATTCTAGAATAAAAGAATTCATAAATGACAGATGCAATTACAGTAATGGCAAAAGCCACGAAGTATATCCACGCACCCCTGTGGTGAAGCATTGCACTACATTGTTTAATTGCAGAATAATGTATCAAATAAATAAAATATTCTATTCCTCCAATAAAGAGAAGAAATTTATCTAATAGTTTGACTCTATTAACAAAAAATATTAGAAATGATATAAAGAAAAAACCACATATTGGATCAACTATATGCCTTATTGTAATTCTCAAATAACTGAACACGATTGTCCCTAATGTTATAAGTAAGAATACTTTCCAAAAATCTTCATATTTTTTTCTAACAAAAAAATCAAATATATTGCGCTTTTCAACAAACATTCCTAGCACAAATGAAAACAAATAATAAACTATTGAGTCCCATGTATATAGAGAGACTCTAAATCCTAATAAAATAATTGGTATAGCAGTTATTATGAGTAAAATAAAATCAAATTTGCCTAATTTATTAATCAATTTATATAATACTGGGAAGAGTATATAGAAAACAATAATAGTTCCAATAAACCAAGAAATAGGCAATATACTCTTAGTTATTGGCCCTACATGAGAACATCCAAATATATCTTTTACTAATGAAAATGTAACATTGCCACCATAAATGTCTTTTAGACTTTTTTCATGAAAAGCCATTATCCTAGCAAATAGTACAATGAAAACCATCCAATACCCTACAAGAACTAGTATTATTCTTTTTAATGATAATCTTACTAGCCCTTGAGTTTTTTTTGCAGATTTCATCATGCCTAAACCACTTAAAATTGCAAATATGCTAACAACTGGCTTAAACAACGCGCATATACTACTCTCAATCAATGAAAGTTCACCATAACCCGCATTATCCATTATAGAATGCACTAGCACCATCAATATGACAGCAACTGCTTTAATGAAAGTGGTATATTCAACTGTAAAAGAATGGTTCTTGATTATTTTTCCCATTATGTTATTACATCCTTTCGATATTATCGATTAATAAAGTATTTTTATCATAATATGTTTTCTTAAATCCCTAATCCAAAACTATATTTTTCCACCTTTTTGTTCTCTAATAGTTTGTAGCACTTCTGTTAACATTGTTGAAGATGTTCCTTCAGTATGTGGTAAGAATACGAATTCCACTCCTGTTCCTTCAAACTCTTCCAGATATTTGTTGTACATATCACTATTCTTCCAATCATCACCATGGAATAGCGCTTCATAGTGTAAATTCTCCCATGCGGCATATTTATCCATAGTAGTTTGAGGAACCACTTCATCCACATACTTCAAAGCTTCTATTATTTGCTTACGCTCCTCATATGGAATAATAGGATACTTATTCTTATACTCTTTTACCAACTCATCAGTGCTAACACCAACTATAAGATGTTCACATTGTTCCTTAGCTCTCTTTATAATATTCAAATGTCCAATATGGAATAAATCAAATACTCCTGTTGTATAACCAATTTTGAATTTTTTCTCACTCATTTTTTTCTCCCTTTCAGTTATTATTCACTCATCTGTTCTGCAATATCTGCATCTACTATTTCTTCGCCGGTCTTATCTTTAAGCTGTTCTTTACTTGCTTCACTTAATCCATCATTTAATACTGCATTAAAGTCGCAAGTACTGCATTTATCTAGATCTTCCTTTGTAACTTTTCCATCTCGGTAATCTCTTACTATCTTGTTTTCAAACATAGAGTATTTATTCTTTGTCCAGAATTTAATCTTATGCTTAAATACCCACCAAGCAGGTTTCCAAATGTATTTTCTCATAGCTGGTGATACGGAACCAATCATCCAACAATCTCTATCACAACAACGAACTGTTGCTCTTACCTTCTCAGCTTGTTCGCTCTCCCAAAGGTCATCCCACTTATCTACTTGATTTATGTTGCCCATTACTTCTTTATCTTTCGTTCCGTTACATGGCATTACATCGCCGTAAGGATCAATAAAGAATGTATCGAAAGCCATATCGCAAGGAAGAAGTCTCTTCTGCCCGTAAATATAATTAATTAAACCATGATTGAAGTATGCTCTAAACCACTTCTTCGGACTATTTGATTTAAGTAACTTGTTAACCAACTTTTCAAACTCTTTAGCAACCATTGGTCTATCATGAATAATGTTCTTTGCTTCCACAAAGTAGAATGAATTATGAAGTGAAGCTGTAGCGAATTCCATATTCATCTCATTTGATAAATCATATAGAGCAACCAAGTCTTTTGCATTAGCATCCTGTACAGTCATACCAAAACCTACATCCTTCATTCCCATCTCAACTAGTTTCTTAAGTGTAGTGTAGCCTTTGTTAAAACCATCTTCTAATCCACGGATTTTGTTGTTTGTATCTTCTAATCCTTCGATTGAAATTCTAATTCCAATCTCTGGGAACTCTTTACACAAATCAACAATTCTATCTGTAAAGAATCCGTTTGTAGAAATAACTATACGATCACTTTTCTTATAAAGTTCGCGAACGATATCTTTTAGATCTTCACGAATAAAAGGCTCGCCACCAGTAATATTTGTAAAATACATTTCTGGTAATTTCTTTATAGCCTCTACTGTTATTTCTTCTTCTGGTTTAGATGGTGCTTTAAATCTGTTGCACATATTGCATCTAGCATTACATCTATATGTCACAATGACTGTTCCATTGAGTTTTTTATTGCTCATTCTTTTCACCTTTTAATTTATTTGTATACTCTAATCTCTTTCTATATAAGTCCCTAGTATCTCCAATTACTTTGGCAGGGTTTCCTGCCACAATAGCGTATGGAGGCACATCATTCACTACCACACTACCTGCTGCTACTAATGCATTTTTTCCAATCGTAACGTTGTATAGAATTATGCTTCTAGCTCCGAGCAGCACATTATCCTCCACTTTAATCTCACCAGTATAATATGCAATTCGAGGTCCAGTATATTCCTTATCATGATTCCACATCCTTCCAACAACATCATGCTCATAGAACCTGACATCAGCAGAGACAGTAACATTATTACCTATAGATATTAAGTGTGGATGCGCTGGAAGCCATGTGGGTTTCCAACGTCCTCCCTCTCCGTACTCTTTAAATATTTTAGATTTTCTAATTGCTTCTGCTTTATATTTACTTGTACTTACGAGGTTGAAGCACATCATTTTAAACAATAAAAACTTTTTTCCCATTTTTTCTCCTAACTATAATAACTCATTAATATAGATGTATATCTTTCAATATCGTCAAAGTCTATATCCTTACAGTTTCTTGAATACTCGTCTGTCTTTTGTTTGTTGTTATATAAACTGTTTATCTTCTCTTTTAGTTCTTCTTTGTTTCCACTCTCAAATAATTCACCAGTTTGTCCTGCTTTTATTAGTTCAGGTATTCC
>AUXO014233641.1_pt1 | contig 19757 bp, 14 predicted proteins | sample 768731 | NCBI WGS metagenome assembly AUXO01 (sample SAMN02715735, study PRJNA202380) | gut metagenome | biome: sheep rumen | host: Ovis aries | place: New Zealand: Palmerston North
GGCGTTTACACGCTTTCCAGGCGTGCCTCTTCAACCACTCGAGCATCTCTCCCTAAAGCAGTTGATGTTTAAACTTGACCTATCAACCACACAAACTCGATAAAGAGTTTTCAACGCACAAATATATCTAAAAATTCTCGTATGGCCCAACAATCTTAGACAAAAATTAAAGATGAAACCAAATTTAACGCAGATAGGCCTCTTTTTATCTAAAATAATGAATTAGAAAAAGAGATTTTCAGCATTTCTAGTTGTGGCTTCCGCTATAACATCACCAGGAAGTTGCTTTATCTCTGCCAACTTCATCACAACATCATATACGAAACTGCTCTCATTACGTTTTCCTCTATGAGGAACAGGAGCCAAATATGGAGAATCTGTTTCTACAACCAACCTATCAAGTGGAACATCTTTAATAATCTGCGGCAAACTGGATTTCTTGAAAGTTAATACACCACCTATTCCTAGGCAAAATCCTCTAAATTGCAACAATTCATCACATTCTTCTTGGGTTCCTCCAAAACAATGAAATATACCCCGTAGTGAATCTGACTTATATTTTAATAAGGTATCTACTAACTCCCTATGAGAAGACCGGTTGTGGATAATAAGTGGCAGATTAAATTCAAGAGCCCATTCTATCTGGGTCTCAAATGCTCTAATTTGCTCTTCCTTATAAGTTTGGTCCCAATAAAAATCCAAACCCACCTCACCTATTCCTATGAAAGTGGAACCATTTTCTTTCAATAAAGGTTTCATTTGTGCAAGGACTTTAGGATAGTCCTCTCTTACCTCTTCGGGATGAAGCCCTAGTGATGGATAACAATATCCTGGAAATTCATCACATGTTCTTAGAAGCCGATCCAATGTGACCAAATCTATAGCAGGAAGTATAATTTTAGTCACCCCTTTTTCCTTCGCACGATGAACCACTTCCTCCCTATCAGAATCAAACCCCTCTAAATATATATGTGAATGAGTATCAATAATATTCATAAATCTAAGCCTTCAATGGGAGCCTCGTGTCTTCTATAATAGTAAACCAATCCATAAGATAGACACTTTTGATATCTTTCCAAAAGGGGTAAATCTGCAAATGCAGCTTCCACTTCATTCCACAATTCCAGCAATGCTTTATCTACATCCTCACGTAAGGCAGCCATTTCATCACCACTATTAGAAGTAAGTTTTTGAAGCCTTTTCTGCTTTGAATATAATTCCTTGAAAATATCAAAATGTACTGCCACTTTCGCTATTGAAGGATTATATATGGGTACACCTCCCGATTTCAATCGTTCTTTTTCACCATTAATGATTTTTTCGCCCCAACTTAGAAGTTGTTCACTAGAGGTTAAATCTGGAACGGTATAATCACCTTCTGACAGTCCATACAAGGGTTTATACTTTTCTTTTATCTCGCCCCTCATCATGCTCAAGTTCAGAACCTGAATGAAATGAGAAATAAACATTCGAGCTTTTAACTTTGCATCATCTCCATCACCAGAATGCCTAACCTGATTCTTTTTACAACTTTTATGATATAGATAAGCCGTCATGAACCGATCATAGGCTCTTTGGACATCATTTAAAGTTTTCCAAGACACAACACGACTGCCGGAAGAAAAAGCATCTTCCTTATTAAGCAGCGTTTTCATAGCTTTAATCCTTGCTGCATCTGTCTTGGGTAATCTACGGTACGGCATCAGAAACTACGATCAATCATTGATGAAACATAATCCCAAAGGACTTTCTTTTTATCTTCAGGAATAGAGATACGGTCCAATAAGTCATGTGCTTCATTGTAATAGGTTCTTATCTCTTTCTTGCAAAGTTCCTGAATTCCTAATTCATTATAAATAGAAGTTACGGCTGAAATCTTCTCTTCAGGATCTGGATTTTCCATGGTTATCCAGTTCTGAAGTTGCGACTTGATTTCATCATTGGCCAGATTTAAAGCGGAAAGAAGCATATAAGTCTTCTTGTTACACAAGATATCCCCACCTATATTTTTCCCAAAAGTCTTTGAATCTCCATAGACATCCAAATAGTCATCTTGGAGTTGGAACGCCAAACCTATCTTTTCTCCGAAAGCATAAATTAAATCACAATCTGTCTTTGAAGCCCCGCCCTGCATGGCACCAATTTTAAGCGCACATGCCAGAAGTACAGAAGTCTTAAGACGTATCATCTCCAGATATTCAGAGACTGTAACATCTGAGCGAGTCTCAAATTCTATATCATACTGTTGTCCCTCACTAATCTCCACAGCGGTCTGAGTGAAAACTTTCAGCACTTCATCCCTAACTTCGGCCGGTGCTTGCATGACACCCTCGTAGGAGTGCAGCACCATAATCTCACTACAAAGCAACGCTGTAGTTTGATTCCATTTCACGTGAACAGTAGGCATTCCACGACGAAGGGTGGCCTCATCCATGATATCATCGTGTACCAAAGTATAATTATGATAGGTTTCCAGACCCACCGCAACTGGTAAAATAGACTCCACATCTTCACGGAGCATATGATAAGCCATCAGCATTAGAATGGGACGGATGCGTTTACCGCCTATCGCCAATTCATATTGAACTGGTTCATAAAGCTCCTTAGGTTCCCGGTTATAAGGTTTAGAGGCCAGGAATTCATTTACTAAATTTCTATACTTTGTTGGTGTATACATAAGAGTAAGGAACAAAAGAGGCTGCAAAAAGCAGCCTCTCTATTTTTAATTTCTATGAAATTACTGAAGTTTGAATGCAACAGGCAATGTATAGCGAACACGTACTGGTTTACCACGCTGCATACCTGGTTTCCACTTAGGCATGGAAGATACCACGCGGATAGCTTCCTTATCCAAATATGGGTCAACAGAACGAGCAACAACTGGGTCAACAATAGAACCATCCTTGTTAACAACGAACTGAACAATTACACGACCCTGAACACCATTCTCCTGAGCGATAGTAGGATACTTGATATTCTTGCTCAGATACTGCATCAATGCAGCAGTACCACCTGGGAACTCTGGCTGATTTTCTACAACCTGGAAGATAGTCTGCTCATCTTCAGCTTCCTCCTCTTCTACCTTAGGTTCTTCCTTCTTTACTACTGGTGGAACCTCTACGGCCTGATTGGTTTCCTCAGTAGACTGAATTGAGGACTCCTGTAATTCAGTGTCATTCTCAACGACCTTGATTTCCTCTACTACTGATGGTGCCTCTGGTGGTGGAGGTGGTAATTTCTCCTCCTGCTGTGTAATTGGCACAATTTCCTCCTCGACTACGATATCCTGAACGGCATCGCTCAAGTCGATCTTCTTGTCACGCTGAGTCCACTCAAAGCAGACAAACATTGCTGCAAGGACCAAGACATAGCCAATAAGAAGACTAGTACTCTTCTTTCCCTCCAAATCAGCTGATTTAGATTTCTTGACTTCCAACAAACCTCCCTGCTGTTCTGACTTGTTTTCTTCCATAATTATACTATTATTTTTATATGTTCTTCATTGGTACGGGCAAATTTAGTACTTTTTTTTATTTCATGTGTTGTTTTGAACTATTTTTTTTCGCCTAAGGCCAACTTTTTTATTTTTTTAATTGAAACCAGTACCTAAAGTGAAGGAAAAAGAGCAAATAAACGAAAATATGATGTAACTTTGAAGCGAGAATAGGAATTTGGGCAAAATGTGTCCTTAAACTAAATTTGAAAATATGAAAAAAATAACAATTGCGATTGATGGGTTTTCATCTTGCGGGAAAAGTACGATGGCTAAAAATTTGGCCAAAGAGATAGGTTATATATATGTGGATAGTGGTGCCATGTACCGAGCTGTAACCTTATTCGCATTACGTAACAACATTTTTACAGCTGACGGAATTGATGAAAATAGACTTCAGTCTTTATTACCTAATATTATTATTTCTTTCGGACTAGATCCAGAGACTGGCTTACCTTATACCTGCTTAAATGGAGAGAACGTAGAAAGTGAAATACGCAACATGGAAGTATCGTCACATGTAAGTCCTATAGCAGCCCTTGGCTTTGTCCGCAAAGAAATGGTTAAGCAGCAACAGGCTATAGGTAAACAGAAAGGAATTGTCATGGATGGTCGTGACATTGGCACTACTGTCTTTCCTGATGCTGAACTGAAAATTTATGTTACTGCTTCTGCAGAAGTGAGAGCCGAACGCAGATTTAAGGAATTAAAAGGAAAAGGGCAGGATCCTAATTACGATGAAATCTTGAAAAACGTTGTAGAAAGGGACTATATAGATATGCATCGTGAGGTCAGTCCATTAAGACAAGCAGAAGATGCCATTCTCTTAGACAATAGTCACATGACAATTCAAGAACAGCAAGACTGGCTTCTTGAGCAATATAAGAAAGTTGTGGGAGCATGATAGACATTGAAATTGACGAAGGTTCCGGTTTCTGTTTTGGCGTTACTACAGCCATAAAGAAAGCAGAAGAAGAACTGGCTAAAGGGAGTACTCTATATTGCTTGGGCGATATCGTTCACAATGGTCGTGAATGCGAGCGCCTCAAGCAATTAGGGCTTATTACCATTAACCATGAAGAATTCAAGAAGCTAAGAAATGTCAAGGTGCTTCTCAGGGCTCACGGAGAACCCCCTAGCACCTATGAGATTGCCCAACAAAACAACATAGAGATTATAGATGCCACTTGTCCTGTTGTACTCCGTTTACAACAAAGAATAAAACAAGAAGCTAGTAAAAATGACAACCCCCAAAAGCAGATTGTCATATTTGGTAAAAATGGACATGCAGAAGTGTTGGGACTAGTAGGACAAACACAGGGATCTGCAAAAGTTATTGAGTCCCCAGAAGAGGTCACAAATCTTGATTTCAACAATGATATTCGTCTCTATTCACAGACAACAAAATCACTAGAGGGATTTAGAAAAATTGTGGAATATATTAATGACCATATTAATAAAAATGCCACATTTGAATACCATGACACCATTTGTCGTCAAGTAGCAAACCGGATGCCTAACATTCAAAAGTTTGCGAAACAGCATGAACTAATTTTATTTGTTTGCGGGAAAAAAAGTTCAAACGGAAGAGTCCTTTTCAGCCAATGTCAATCTGTCAATCATAATTCATACATGATTGAAGATGCCAGTGAGATAGACTTGGCACTGGTGGAGGGAGCAAAGTCCATTGGAATATGTGGGGCTACCTCAACTCCTAAATGGCTGATGGAAGAATGCAGAGATGCTATTCTTAATCACCTGAAAGAAAAAAAGGAATAAATTCAGTGACAAAACTCTGTGCAAGAGAAGATTTTTGTTTATCTTTGCAAAAATAAAAATGTAAAAATAAAAGTTATGGCAGTTAAATGTATCGGTCTAATCACAGCAGGAAGTGATGCTCCAGGTATGAATTGTTTGATTCGTGCGGTCACTCGTGCAGCCATTTACCATGGTTTGAAAGTAAAAGCTGTTTACCGTGGATTTAAAGGATTATACTCAGGAGAAATTGTTGAATTCCACACTCAAAATGTCAGCAATATCATCCATATGGGTGGAACTATCTTAAGGACATCTCCATGTAAGGAGTTCCAAACTCCTGAGGGGCGTGAACAGGCATATAAGAACATGACAGAAGCTGGTATTGACGCCCTGGTTGTTATAGGTGGAGATGGAACCATGAATGGAATCAAGATCTTTGCCCAGGAATTCGATATCCCATGTATTGGTATACCTGCCACTATTGATAATGATATTTATGGAACAGACACTACCGTTGGATATGATACAGCTTTGAATACCATTATAGATGCTGTAGATAAAATTCGCGATACAGCAACCTCACATCAACGTTTATTCTTCGTTGAAGTTCGTGGAGGTAGTGCAGCTGGTTTCTTAGCACTGAATGGTGCCATTGCTTCTGGATGTGAAGAAGCTATTATTCCACAGATTGAGGCAAAAGAAGATCAGGTAGGTCTATATGTTCAAAATGGTTTCAAGAAATCCAAAAATAGTAGTATTGTACTGGTTGCCGAGACAGAAGAAACTGGAGGTGCATTGAAATATGCAGAAAGAGTAAAACGTGAATACCCTGGTATCGATGTTCGTGTTTCAATCCTTCGTCACTTACTTCGTGGAGGTTCTCCATCTGCACATGATAGAATCATTGCTTGTAGAATGGGAGCTGCTAGTATTCATGCACTGATGGAAGGTCAACGTAATGTCATGATTGGATTAAATAACGATGAGATTGTTTATGTTCCATTCTCAAAGGTAATTAAAAACGTAAAACCTATCAATCAGGATTTGCTAGACCTACTTCACAATTTGTCAATCTAGAATTTAACGCCTATATCCAAAAAAGGAGTGCCTTACAGCACTCCTTTTTTTATCTCTTTCCCACAACATCGGAAAAATAAATATCAAGTAATTGCTTTGCAGCTATGAAGGATGTTTGCTGACCTTCTTGAATCATCTTTTCCTTAACTTTTAACATTTTGGAAATTAATTCATTATTATAGAAACTGTTTCGCAACTGCTCATTTATTGTTTCATACATCCAATACTTGTTCTGCTCATTTCGTCTATATTCAAAATAGCCATTCTCCTTCACAAAATCCATATAGTTATAAATCATATCCCAGATTTCTTTTATGCCCAAACCATAAAAACCGGAATAAGTCAGGACCTTAGGAGTCCACCCACTGTCAGGAACTGGGAACAGATGCAAGGCACTACGGAAATGAGCTGCAGCCAAATTGGAACGCTCTATATTATCTCCATCACATTTATTAATAACGATGCCATCAGCCATTTCCATGATTCCACGCTTGATGCCCTGAAGTTCATCACCAGTACCAGCTACCTGCAAAAGCAAGAAAAAGTCAACCATAGAATGTACAGCAGTCTCACTTTGGCCTACTCCCACCGTCTCTACGAAAATCTTATCATAACCAGCAGCCTCACAAAGGACTATGGTTTCACGAGTCTTACGAGCCACACCACCTAAAGAACCTGCTGATGGACTAGGACGAATGAAGGATTTGGGATGAACCGATAATTTCTCCATACGAGTCTTATCACCCAAGATACTACCCTTAGTTCGTTCACTACTAGGGTCGATAGCTAAAACTGCTAGCTTTCCACCTTTCTCTTCCAATACATGGAGACCAAAAACATCAATTGAAGTACTCTTACCAGCACCAGGTACACCACTAATTCCTACTCGGATAGAATTTCCTGAATATGGAAGACATTTCTCAATAACTTCCTGAGCTAGTGCATGATGTTCAGGTAACACACTTTCCACTAATGTTACAGCACGGCTTAAAATTACGGTATCACCTTTTAATATACCCTCCACATAATCATTGGCAGTCAACTCCCGTTTTTTGAACTTTGAGGATGTCAAATATGGATTTACTGAAGAAGGTTGGGCTATCCCCGCATTGACAACCAAGCCTTTGTACGCTTTATCGTTTTCTGGATGTTCCATAATCAATTCGCTTTTATTTTTACAATCTGCCCAGCACTCTCCGGATCATTTGTTATCATCAAAATGCCAAGTCCTCGATTCTTTTTTACTCGGTCTTTAGTAACTTCCACTTTCATCTTTATAGTTTGACCTACCCCAACCTTTTTCTTGGGGAGACTTACACTAACAGCATCACTTAGAACTTGCAAACGGTCTATCTTCAACTCTTGTTGTCCTGTATTGGTAATCATCACCTCACCTTTGGCTTTTGGCTTACCATTATAATAAATCTGCAAATTCGTAGTAGACAGCTTCATCTTTGCGATACGTCCTCTGGAGACAGTGGAAAGGTTGGAGAAATCTGGCAATAAGACCACAGATACCGGTATTTCATTCTCAGGACTAACATTATCTCCAAACATACGATTAAAATAAACAGAAGTCTGGGTCAGTCCCATTTCCTGCAAGTTCTCCGTCAGAAGTTTAATACGTATTCTACCTGTTCTACCTGCAGGAATCCGCTCTGGATAGCAAGACACCTCCAGATAATTAGGAACATGCATCAAAATCGGTTCAAATGAAGCACGAGTCGTATTCAGCACCAGAATCTCATCTACAGGATTTGTTCCTTTATACACTTGGTCAAAAAAGATGGTGTCTTTATTCAGTCGGACATCACCCATCACGATGTCAAAACCCTCTGTATTTGTCACTTCATCAGCATTAGCTACCACACGACCTGACATCTGAAGATATTTCGGTTCGGTAGAAGTATTGCTATGAATTTCCACTTCTTTATAGAATGTACCTAAAGCCTTCGCATCAAAAACCGCCTTTATAGATGCTGATTCACCTGGACTTATGCCTTTTTCCGGCCATTCTATTGCCGTGCAGGCACAAGAAGCTTTCACATCAGTCAGGACCAAATAAGAATCACCTGTATTGGTGACCTTGAATTCTGCTGTGACAGGATTATCCAATAAAATAGTACCAAAATCCACAGACTCCCTGTCGAATTTCATTTGTGGTTGGGAAAACAACGACAATGAAACCGACAAAAAACTGAAGAATATAATTAATTTTCTCATTTATAATAGATTCCGTTTTATATCTTTTCCTTGATTTGCAAAGATAACTTTTTTTTCTTGTTAGCCGTAAAAAAACGCCAAGAATCCTCAATTCGTCTTCAACGGACCAATACCTTCTGGCTATCACCATGGACACTGAACTCAGGTGCATAAGTGCATTGAACGGTAGGAATACCTGAACTATATGCTCCCTGATAAACCACATAGAAATCTTCAGTCAATTCATAATTGCCCTTAGGAAGATGGTCCATGCAGAATACACTTTCCTTGTCTCTTATCATATAATAATAGCCCAGATTCTTTCCCCATCGGAACCCAGACAAGGTTGACACAGGCTCAAAGCAAGCAGCCCGAGGAACATTGACCTCCACAAAGTCCATGTCCCTATCTACCTTCACACGGATTACAGTATGTATCTTATCACCCACCTTTAAATTATCCAGATTCACGGATTCATATCTAACCTTTCCATTCTTAGAGACTTCTTTCTGGTACTCTACTTCCAGCTTGAAACCAGTTCGGGGCGTTTCTGCCACTACATCATCCATCTTTACCAAAGATTTCATCGTAACATTAGCCCATGCTACTGGAGAGTCACTTTCACTCTTTGCCAATTTCCACGTCTTAGGCATGTCCTTAAAATCCTGGAATGAATAGGTCTCCACTTTCGTTTGAGCATCCGTCATCTTTATCTGCAACTTCGTATCACTGGCATTAAGAATAGCATACAAGGCATCTAAAGTGTTGGCTGAGTTCTCCCAGAACTGGGTACGTTTCTGATTTAAGAGCCAACGGGTATACTCACTGATTAATCTATCCTTTGCCAAAGGAGATGAAGAAGATGTTACCTGCAATGTAGCTGGAGCCACCTTAGAAACCGACTCAATCACCATGGTTTGTGTTGGAATCTTATAATTTCTCCATGAATATCCAGCTTTTGCAGTATCATAGTAGCGTCCTAATTCATCCGTATATACGGAATAACTCACTGCAGAACGAACAAATTTCAATGCCTCATTTTGCTTTTTAAATTCCTGAAGTACAATTGAAGCCATAGCTTTTTGATAGATGCTCAAAGAACTCAGTTCCTTGGACAGTTCTCCTACAAAATACTCACAAGCTGCCTTATTTACCTTGGACATCAAATGAGGATTCAAGGCACACAAGTACAGATAATGAATGGTTTCATTGTTCAACCCAGAGAAGTTTTTCTGCTTCTTTACCCACTCATAATAGGAAAGCACTTCTTTATCCAAGTAATACATTCCCCTACGAACGATTCGATCAAATCTCTCTTGGTCAGGGACTCCAATCTGAAGAGAAGACAGCCGAACGAAAGATTCCACCAAAATTCTAGTAATATAAGGAGAAGAACCCATGCCAGTATACCATGAAAAACCACCATCCTCATTTTGGAGCTTCTCTATCTGAGTAAGGTAGCTTACAGCTAAAAGAGTATCTGCTGGAAGCATCTCAGATTCTTTCAAGGTAGGCTGACTACCCACGATACTTAGAGAGAGACATTGAGTATAGAAGTTCAATGCTAAATCTACAGCATTCCAGGTAGATGGATTTTCTTTCTTGGCAGTTTCCGTCAGTTCTCTGACGATTTCCCAAACTGGATTATTCACCACTTTTACAGTCATGGACGATTTGTCACCCCACAACTTTCCATGATTCATCATCTGCTCTAAGGATACAATTTCCTCGGAAGCATTTAAATAATAGGCTCTATTTTCCTCCAACCAGATTTCATCGGAAAGGATAGGTAGTTCATGCTGTTCCCCGTCGGAAAAACCATCGGAACTAGCATATACCTGACAAACCGCACCACCCACATAAGCCGGGACTTTAAATTCAAACGTAACAGTTGTCTCTCCTGAAGCCTTCACCTCATAAGGAAGCTGCAGGGTCAAAAGTGTCTTTGTCAAAGTACTATCCTTCAAGACAAGGGTGGTATTTCCCTTCAAGGCCTTTCCACTCTGATTCCGTATAGTTACAGGAAGCCCTACTATATCTCCATTACGAACGAATCTAGGCATATTGGGCTGAACCATCAAAGGCTGAACCACCTTGAGTGTCTTATCTATACCATCGGAATAATCCATTCCTTGCGTATGAGCCAAACCTAATAAATGCCACTCTGTAACACTCTGAGGCAACGTGAAATCCAGTTGGACTACCCCTTCCTTATTGGTTCTCAGCACAGGATAAAAGAAGGCAGTTTCCTGAAAGTCCGTACGCAGGTTCATTGGAGCTTCTGCCTCTTTTATGTCCTCTTCCACAGCATCTTTTTTTGCTTCTGCAACAGCCCCAGCAACTGTAACATTCGCACTTTCCTCCATCGCATATTCTACCATAGAATCTTCTACAGCATTCGCCTTATTCATGACCATTCTTGTAGCTGCCATCATACGGATGGGTTTTCCAAAGCCAAAGCCAAATCTATTTCCGAACACCAAAGAACTATCGAATTCATCGAACTCCTTTCTCTTCATCACATACTTAACCAGTGAAGGGAAGGTTAAGTTGGCATTGGAAAACGACTGCAAATAAGCTAGGTTGAATGAAGGAATATAACGACCAAAGAACATGGAGAACCCCCATCGATGCCCCAGAATCCTATCCAAGGATGCATCGTAAAGGACTGCCATCATATTGGCATCAGCAGGTTTTCCGTTAGGTAAAGTCAAACGCAGTTTCCAAGACTCTTTAGCCCCTGGTTGGGAGAAATCACGGAAAGAAATCCACTCTGCCTTCATGCGTTTCTCCGGTTTTGTGAGACTGAAGTTCCAAGAAGACTGATGAACATTCCCCTCATGAACCAAAAATGCCAGCACCTGAATACCATCTCCGTAAGCATCCTTATAAGGGATGTTCAAGCACGTCAACTCATCGGACAATTGCAGCACACTGGATTGAACCCGTTTATTTCCACTATAAATATAATAAACAAGGTAAGCATTTTCATACGAAGTACCGATTTGTAAAACACCATCGTGCCCCTTGTCGAACTCTATAGTCTCTGCATAAAGCCACAATGGAGTTTCCTCTACCGGTTTCTTATCCTCCATGGAGAACAGAAGAATATCTTCATCCACATGCAGGGAATCATAAGAAAGCTTCAATGAATACTTTCCAGATGGTAGTTCCTTCAGGAAATCAGGAGCAAAACTCTTTCCAGATTTCACACTCCCTTGCCAAACCACTTTTCCACCTTCTTTCTGCAGGATTTCTGCATGAACATCCTTCTGAAGATCCTCCTGATTAAGGTTGGTAAGATGAACGGTCCAGGGGTTCAGTTTTCCTTTATTATTCCTGGATTCTATGTCAGCCCAGAACTGGTATGGAGTCTCTGCAACTCTAAGGTGAGTGTATGCCACATGGCTCTCTCCCGACTGTGAGGTCACTGTAGCCTCAACCTGAAAATCATATAGAGGATTCCTATGAGATTCTGAAAAATCATCGGGTATTTCCAAATGAACTGGAATAGAAAAAGCCCCGTTTTCATCGGTCAATAAGGTCTCTTCTTTCAGTACAGCCTCATCCATAATTCGCCACCAAAGTCTTTGCCTGCGCACGACTTTTATGGCTACTTTAGCATGCTGAACCGGTAAATCGGAGAACAGAGAAGCCTGACCCGTGAGCACCACGGTGTCTCCTTTTCCATAATCTGCCTTGCAAGGCAACCATTCCACATCGAATGTAGGACGTTTATATTCCTCCACCTTAAAATGAACATATCCCGCATCTGTGGTTATAGAATAATCTCCAGGCAAACAGGCTTCTGGCAAATGGAATGTGCCATGAGCCACACCATACCCATCGGTGGTAAGAGAATCCTCACTTATTTGCGTCCATTTTCTTCCTCCAGCCAGAACCAACTGCAACTTCTCATTCGGAAGGACTTTGGTGGAGTCTCCCTGCTGATGCCACAAAATAACAGAGTACTGCACATCCTGTCCCGGACGATAAACGGAACGGTCTGTGTAAAGATTGGCTTTCTTTTCCGCCCTCGCACTCTGTTCACCCGGATAATAAACGGTTAAATTCGAAATTCTTCCCCTATCCTTTCCATCCTGTGCAGACAGATAGATAGGTTTACGATCCTTTTGGGGGTAAATGAGTATTCCATCCTTATCCGTACGTTGAGATGAACGCAAGACAAACTGATTCGATTTTCTTTCTAATTCATATTCATTCACTGTAGCCCCTGGAACGGGTTTACCACTCCAAGCATCAAACACCCGAACTTCCTTTTGATTCTCTTTTACCGGCACTACCACCAGTTTTAAATGAGAAACCAACTGAAGCAAATACGATGGAGCCACCTTTTCTGCTGGGTATTCCGTACATGCCAAAGGCTTAATCTCCAGCAAATAATACCCTGGAGCAGAAGGAACATCCAAGGTAAAGGAGGATGAAACCGTATCATAAGGCTTGTCCGAAATCGGAATCTTAACCGGTTCAGAAACGAAAGAAGACTGCTTTAAAATTTTCTTTTCTTGGTCGACCACCCAGTAACTCTCATGAAGAGGATGGTACAAATAGACAGACTCATCCACCTTTTTCCACCTTACCTGAATGGAAGATATATTGTAAAGATGATAATCCACCTTCAGCTTCTTACCTGGAAAGACATCAGAAGCGGCAGCAAAATGAGCATTCGGTTGAATCCTTCGGTCCAGATCCACCTTCAACTCATTAATTCTTTCATACTTGGGATAAGTAGCAATAGCCCTACGAAGCCTTGAAAGAGCATCCTCTAGCTTCTCTTCCTCTGCTAATCTGCGTTCCACCTCCGCACATAAAGGCACCCGACTAAAATCCCGGATTAAATCATTCAAAAATTCAGTCCGAGGCTTAGGTAACTCATATTCATTTCGATACAAATCCCAATCCAGAGCTACAGCTAAAGCAGCATCCGGACAATTCTGCGTCCTATAAAACTCCATGTCACGGGAGTATACCCTACTTACCCAAGATTTATCTGCATGATAGCTCCAGTGGTAATTTTGGAGAGTACGACGATACAAGGACAGTAAATCATGATGATAGAGTTCACTGGCTTCTCCTGAAACCACTACAGGTTTATACTTCAAGGCAGAAGTAGCAGCCAGTTTCTCATACAAAGAAGGATTATCCCATGCAAATGCCTTCTTTAAATACACAAAATCATCCGTTTCTTCAACTCCAGAAACAGTCAATCCATAAATAAAGTACAAGACCGACTGATCTACCGGGTCTTCCGTTTCATCAGCCCATTTCAGCAAACCAGCCCTATCTGTTTCCAGACTATCAGGACTCAGAGCCTGCCTCCAATTCATACGGGTGAGATATGCCCTGAGCATCTCAGGCACATTCCGCTGAGTTTTAGCCAATTCGTATAATTTACCAGATTGCAGGACCACCTCCTGAGGATTGTCATCTTTAACCGCACTCTCCACCTTTTGCCAGAGTGAGTTCAAAGACTGAGCATGAGCAGATAAAGCCAACAACAAACTTGTCATCACACAAATAAGTTTAAAAAGAAAGTTCTTCATGTTTCCTCTAAATAATCTATCGCAAATTAAGTAATTATTTGTGAGATGGTAAAATCTGATAATTAAAAAAATAAAAAACATCCCCCACTTCACAGTGAAGGATGCCCACCAATAAAAGGAAACTAACTCTCTCTTGAAACTTATTCTATGATTTGATATTCATGAACTTGTTCATAAATCATATCACGTGGCAAAGATATAATAAATTACTTTTCAATGCAAAAAAAATCAACAAAAATATACCCTTTTTAACATGGAGCACTGAAAATCCATTAACTAGGGAAAAATATTTCCCCAGTTGGGAAAAAATATTTCTCTAACTGGGGAAATAAAAATAGCCTTCTAAAAAGGTGCTTATTGCTTCTCTGGAATCTCCTCCAAAGTAGCCACCAAAAGTTTCCAATATTTTGACACGGAAGGAATGTAACAACGCTCCTGAGGAGTGTGAGGACTACGTAAGGTAGGACCGAATGAAACCATATCCAAACCTGGAGTTACTGCTCCAATGATTCCACATTCCAAACCTGCATGTACCACCACAATCTTACAATTTTCCTCAAACAGTCTATGGTAGCACTCTGCCATGGCTTTCACGATAGGAGAAGAGGTGTTAGGCTGCCAACCACTATAAGAACCACTGAACTCTACCTTCATACCTGCCATGCTGAAGCAGCTTTCCAGTGAGTTGGCCAGATATTCCTTCATGGTTTCACTAGAACTTCTAACCAAAAGCTGAATTTCAGCATTTCCACCATCGATATTCACGATAGACAAGTTGCTAGAAGTCTCCACGGTAGAAGGAATGGTAGGGATATATCTGCAAACACCATCCTGACAACCTAAAATGGCATTCACCAGATTATCAGTAATTTCTTCTGGCACCTGCAAAGCTGGAACCTTGCACTTCTCTACCATGAATGAGAAATCTGAAGTCTCTATTTCCTTAAATTCTTCCCAGAATATTTCCTTATAGCATGCTGCTAAATCCAGCAAATCTTCCTTGTTCTCTTCAGGGAGAGTCAGCACCACGGTACATTCACGAGGAATGGCATTTCGCATATTACCACCGTGCCAACTAGCCAGACGAACTGAATCATCCTTAATAGCATCTTTCACGAAACGAGCCATCAACTTATTAGCATTGGCTCTACCACAAGAGATTTCCAAACCAGAATGACCACCCAGCAAACCACGGATAGAAACCTTTACTGCCACATCTTTAGGGTCGGTCTCCACCTCCTTGTAACCTAAAGTAGCTGACACATCCACACCACCAGCACAACCAATGGTGAGTTCACCCTCATCTTCGGTATCCAGATTGAGCAGGATAGAACCCTTAAGTTCACCTTCCTTCAGCCCGAAAGCTCCGTACATACCCGTTTCCTCATCGGCAGTAATCAGGGCTTCCAGTGGACCATGCTTCAGGGTTTTAGACTCCATAATAGCCATAATAGAAGCTACACCTATACCATCATCGGCACCTAAAGTAGTTCCCTCTGCTTTCAGCCAGTCACCATCGATGAAAAGCTTCAAAGGATCCGTTTTGAAATTATGACCTCTGCCCTCCACCTGCTGAGGCACCATGTCCATGTGTGCCTGAAGGATGGCAGTCTGTCTATTCTCAAAACCAGGAGTAGCAGGTTTACGCATAAGGATGTTTCCAGCCTCATCTTTTTCTGCCTCTACACCATGCTCTTTGGCCCATTCCAAGAGGAAGGACTGAATCTTTTCCAAATGTCCGGATGGACGTGGAACCTGAGTCAAGAGTTCAAAATTCTTAAAAATAGCCTTTGGCTCTAAATTTTTAATCGTTGCCATAATATAATAAATTTCAGTTTTTCTTCTTGTCCAATGCTAAAGCTATCATTCCCCACACTCCCAAAACCACTATCAGCAAGGTTTGGATGGAATGTACCAAAAGGGCAAAGACACCAGCCTCTGCTTCATTCACCCCATACAGCACAAGCATGGTGATGACTGCAAAATGCCAAGGACCTGCACCATTTGGAGTAGGAACAATTACGGCTATACTTCCTACCACAAACATAACCAGACTTGCGATGAAACCAAGGTTTTCTGTAAATGGGAAGGCATAAAGAGTTAATGAAAAATGTAGAATATAACTTACCCAAATGCCTGCCGTATGGAAAGCAAAAAGCGGCTTGTTCTTCACATTTTTCAGTGACAGGATGCCATCACAAAGACTCTGAAACTTTTCTTTCACCTTGGTGAAAAAGGACAGTTTCCTAAGCAGCAGGAAAGCCAGAATCAGAATACCCAACAGACTTATACCTAATATTAAATAATGTATAGGTGCAAATCTGGCTGTGATGGAATTCAAATCCGTACCTGTTTCCCGGAAGAAAACAGTAAAGACTGCCATCTGGGACAAAAGCGTGATGCCTGTAATAAACAGGATGCAGAGAGAGTCGATTATTCGTTCTGTCACCACCGTCCCCAACGACTTGGTAAAAGACACCCCATCGTATTTTTTCAAGATTCCACATCGGGACAGTTCCCCCACACGAGGAATCAGCAGATTAGCAGCATAGGAAACGAAGATGGAGTTCACACAATGACGCATCAAAGGATGCTCTCCCAAGGGCTCTAACGTCTGTTTCCATCGCCATCCTCTGAACATCTGTGCCAAGACACCGAAAGGCAAAGAAAAGATCATCCAACCCCAGTTTACTTCATTCTTCAGCACATAGTCAAGGCTGGACAAATCAAAGTCACGATAGGTCCAATAAAGAATTACAGCCCCTAAAAAAACAGAAGCTGCCACTTTTATGATGTCGTTTAAAACCGTTTTCAATTTTTTTAGTACCTTTGCGAGAGCAAAGATAAAAAAAATAAGCATAAATGCAGTTAGTAAAGCCAAAAAAGTTTCTAGGGCAACACTTTTTGAAAGACCTGGAAATAGCGAAAGCCATAGCAGACACCGTAGATGCTGCCCCAGGCCTCCCTATCCTGGAAGTAGGCCCTGGAATGGGTGTACTCACTCAGTTCCTCATCCCTAAAGGAAGAAAGCTGAAAGTAGTGGAACTGGACTTTGAGTCTGTGGATTACCTCAGGAAGAATTATCCCCAGCTGGAAGATGACATTATAGAAGATGATTTCCTCAAGATGCATATAGAACGCCTCTTCGAGGGGCAGCCTTTCGTCCTGACAGGCAACTACCCCTATAACATCTCCAGTCAGATTTTCTTCAAGATGCTGGAGCACAAAGATCAGATTCCATGCTGTACGGGTATGATTCAGAAAGAAGTGGCAGAACGACTGGCTGCCAAGCCCGGCAATAAAACGAATGGAATACTGAGCATCTTGATTCAAGCATGGTACGATGTGGAATACCTGTTCACCGTACACGAGAACGTGTTCAATCCTCCCCCAAAGGTTAAAAGTGCCGTGATACGCATGACCCGCAATCAAACCACCAGTCTGGGATGCGATGAGGCACTGTTCAAAAAAGTGGTAAAGACCACTTTCAACCAGCGCAGGAAGACATTGAGGAACTCCATAAAAGCTATTGTAGGGAAGGAAAGTCCTATTCTGGCATGTGAAATCATGAATAAAAGACCGGAGCAGTTGTCCGTTCAGGAGTTTATCCAACTCACAAATCAAGTTGAAAAAACTTTAAATGAAGATTTTAATTCAAATAATTAGGAGTTTTACACAAAATCTCATATCTTTGTAAAATTAAACGCAATTTTTGCACCGTTAACTGAATTCTAATAATTACTATGATGGACTCTACAGAAAACAATGAGTTGACCCAGCAGGAACCTTCAAAAACGGTTTACACTACGAAGGCAGATGTAATTTCCCGTTTGAAGGAAATCGTCCAAGACGTTGAAAGCACTAACAAATCAGAGTTAGATGCTCTTAAGCAAACGTTCTACAAGCTTCATCTTGCAGAACAAGAAAAGGCATATCAGGAACACCTTGAAAATGGCGGTGATCCTAAAGAATTCACCCCAGCCGTAGATGAAGATGAAGTGACCTTCAAGGCAGAAATGAGCCTGATAAAGGAACGTAAGAATGCCTTACTCAAGGAGCAGGAACAGCAACGCGCCGAGAACCTAGAGAAGAAACAAGCCATCATAGAGCGCATCAAGACCCTCACCGAGAGCCCTGATGAAGCCAATAAAGCATACGATGAGGTGAAAGGTATACAGGCAGAATGGAAAACTATCGGTCCTGTTCCTCCAGAGAAATCTACAGAAATCTGGAAGAGCTACCAGCTCTACATCGAAAGATATTATGACATTCTGAAGATAAACAACGAATTCAGAGAGTACGACTTCAAGAAAAACCTGGAGATAAAGACCGCTCTCTGTGAAGCTGCAGAGAAACTGGCAGAAGCAGAGGATGTGGTAGACGCTTCCCGCAAGCTTCAGGAACTGCACAAAGAGTTCCGTGAGTGCGGACCTGTAGCTAAAGATATCAGAGAAGAAATCTGGAAACGCTTCAAAGAAGCTTCCACCATTGTAAACCGTCGCTATCAACAACATTTTGAGGAGATTAAGAATCAGGAAGCTCAAAATCTGGAAAAGAAGACTGCTATTTGCGAAGAAATAGAGAGCATTGATTTGGAGAAGCTGACAACGGCTCCACTCTGGAATGAAATGACTCAGAAGGTCATCGATTTACAGGCAAACTGGAAGAAAATAGGATTTGCCCCTCAAAAGATGAACGTGAAGATCTTCGAGCGTTTCCGTTCTGCTTGCGACAAGTTCTTCACAGCTAAAAGTGAATTCTTCAAGACACTCAAGGAGAACCTGGCTAATAATCTGGAGCAGAAGACTGCCCTTTGTGAGAAAGCAGAGCAGCTGAAAGACAGCAAAGAATGGAAAAAGACAGCCGATGCACTGATTCGTCTTCAGAAAGAATGGAAGGCCATCGGTCCTGTAGCAAAGAAAGAATCGGATGCCATTTGGAAACGCTTTGTTACTGCTTGTGATTACTTCTTCGAGCAGAAAGAAAAAGCTACTTCTTCCGTACACAATGAAGAACGTGACAACCTGAAAAAGAAGAAAGGTATCATTGAAAAGCTGAAGGAACTGGCATCAGAAGAAGCTGATGACATTCAGGAAACTTTGCATGATCTTACTAAAGAATGGAATGAAACCGGTCATGTGCCATTCAAGGAAAAAGACAAAATCTATGAAGAGTACAAAGGACTTATTAATGACCTTTATAAAAAACTGAATGGGAAAAACGGCAAAAAGCGTTTGAACAGATTTAAAGACTCTATCAAGGAACGTGCTCAGGAAGGTGGCAATAACCTGCTGAAAGAGCGTGAACGCCTGTTCAGAGCATACGAGAACATGAAATCTGAGATTAAGACTTACGAAAACAACCTTGGATTCTTAAACTCAACCTCAAAATCTGGTAGTGGTCTTTTGGCTGAAATCAAACGCAAAATTGAAAAGCTTAAAGACGAGCTGGAATTGCAGAAAGATAAAATTGCAGCTTTGGATGAAGAAATCAGAAACCAGCAAGAACAGTAATAATAAAAAAAGGAGAGGGTCAGACCTCTCCTTTTTTGCGGTTTCAATTTGGTAAAAAAAAAGAGTCTCGATGGAGACTCTCTGTTGGGATACCAGGATTCGAACCTGGAATGACAGGACCAGAATCTGTAGTGTTACCATTACACCATA
>AUXO015075021.1_pt1 | contig 19755 bp, 15 predicted proteins | sample 768731 | NCBI WGS metagenome assembly AUXO01 (sample SAMN02715735, study PRJNA202380) | gut metagenome | biome: sheep rumen | host: Ovis aries | place: New Zealand: Palmerston North
GGTGGCAACATCGACACTTGCAAGTCGAGGCTCCGTCAGAAAATCCTCCGGTATGTAAAGACCCTTTACAAGTGAATAAACCACGCACACATTAAGCTGTCGAATTCCATATGGGGATTCGGCGGCTTTTTGTTTTACCTTACCCTTCTTTTTGCATAGAAAATGTAAGAATCGTTTATATGTGTGTATATACTATCGAAACCACAAGTGATATGTGTTATGGATAGGAATGATACTATTGTTACCGATATTGTAATCCAGGCATTAAAGATGGATGATACAATTAAGAGACAGGAGATTCTTATTGAACGCTTAAAAACGGATAAAGAAGAGCTATTGATCATTATTTCGAAGATGAAGGACGTATTGAACAAATATGCTCCTGAATCATTTGAGCAATTGAATCTCTTTAATTTATAAAGATGTTAACGGCCCCAGCCTCAGATAATTGCATGAAAATCCCATCCTAATCCCAAAACTCGCTTCAATTCACCGGTATCTTCTGATGGCTCATAACATATAGTCTTAGCCGTATCATTATTTAGACATAGAAACCTAGAAATAATATCAAGGAATTCTTGAGGAAGTACGCGCTTAATTCTATCAACGAATTGGCGTGGTACCGTTCCATAATACGAGCCAGCTATGGCTCCCGCGATACAAGCTTGGGTGTCCGCATCTCCGCCTAAAGAAACTGCGTTTCGAATGGTGGATTCAACGTCGTTACCCTCTAGAAAACATATTATTGCTTCTGGGACACTCCCCGGACATGTTGGATCGAAACCATAAGAAGGGCGTATCTCATCAAGCGTTCTTGACAAATCATAACCGAATTTTCTCTCGATATAGGTTTTGATGCATTCTTTCGTCGTGAATATCTTTGCCAAATGAATGGCCGAGGCAACCGCTTCAGCTCCTTTAATTCCTTCTGGGTGATTGTGGGAGACTCTGGCTGATATCCTAGCTATTCTCTGGCATTCCTCTAGATTTTGGCCAAATAGGCCAGCTGCTGTAACACGCATGGCAGAACCGTTTCCTAAACTGTTATACGGCTCCGGATTCTCGGAACGTAGCCATTGCTTAAAGCTATGCCCGTAGCCTACTTCCATATACCGCAATCCAATATCCTTCATTATAGGAACCAAGCCATCATCACTTGATGGAATTCTATAGATATCAGATAGCCACTTCATAACAGCCATAGTCATGACCGTGTCATCAGTGAAGGTTGCATTGTTGGGGAATAGTTCAAATGCAGTTGTCTTGATCCTTGTTCCTTTCAATTCGTGTGCAGACCCAATAATGTCTCCGACTATTGCGCCGATTATTGCGCATTCATCCGATGCGTATCCACCATGACGTTCATCATCTCGAACTCCGTTTTTACGATTAATAATATCAGAGGCATATTCACCTAATCTGACAAAACTACGGGTGACTTTTTTGCGGTTAGAACACATTGCTTATCTTGTATTTACTGTATTAAAAGAGACATTATTGCCTTCTATTTCGAGGACATCAAAACCGGGGGAATTGGCCTCCTCGTAAGGACGAAGAAAATCGCTATAAGACGTGCTCACAGAAGGACTCGTGCTAAAGAGACAAGATCCAATAATCTTTTTAAACGATCGGTGGTTATGCCCTGATAAGACTGCTACAATCTGTGGTATGGAAGTAACCACTGATATGAAGTCCACACGATTAATCAAAATCCTCCTATCCATCCAAGATTCGGATGTTAGCACAGGGTGGTGCATAAGAATTATTGTCGGATTAGTTTGGTCTTTAACCCTCTTCACCCTCTCGAGTTCCCAATCACTTAAATGGCCTTTAGAACGATTAGTGCCATCTTCCGCGATAGCAACAGAATTAAGGAATAGGAAATCAATCCCTTGTCTTGTTACCCTGGGACAATAGACAAGTTTTCTATGCTCGATGTCGATAAGATTATGGTAATCATCATGGTTCCCATTTGTAACATATATGGGAAATGGTAGGATCGATAAAGAAATATCGGCCAGTTCATATGATCCCTTGCTCCCGTCATTTGAGATATCGCCAGTAATAACGCCGAAATCAATTGTATCCTTAAATGCTTGTATGTTTGCAATTGCTTTCTGTAAGTTATCATATGGATTAATGCCATAGATAATGGCATCAGGAGATGAGCACAAATGCAAGTCAGAAAGGTGCAGGAGCTTCATTTATTAGGTCAATTTAACAATCGAATCTGCCATGCCTGCTACTTTTTCATCATGCGTTATCAGCAAGGTAGAGCGAGATTGCATCAGTTTAGCAATGACATCCATAATGGAAGCCGCGGTCTTGGAATCAAACGGTGCTGTAGCCTCGTCCAGGATAAGAATAGGCGCGTCTTTGAGGAAAGCTCGGGCCAACGCAATCTGCTGTTTCTGTCCTCCGGAGAGACGTGATCCTCTATCACCGACAACTGTTTCATAGCCCTTCGGTAAGGAAATAATGAATTCATGGATGCCAGCTTTCTTTGCCGCTTCTTCGACATCATTAACGGAGGCCTTATCGGCCCCTAAAGCAATATTGTTGAATATGGTGTCGTTGAACAGAACAGCATCCTGGGGAACGAATCCTATGTTTTTCCTTATCGAAGCCGCCGAGACGGTCGTGATATCTTTCCCATAAACCTTGATGTCACCGGCCCGAGGAGTAAACAGTTTGATGGCAAGTTCTGCGGCTGTAGTCTTTCCTACACCTACGCTACCAACAATCGCGATACTGCTTCCTTGCTGCAAAACAAACGAGAAATCCTCAAGTACTGGAGTGACATCATCGTATGAATACGAGACATGAGAGAACTCTAAAGCAGGTACATTCTGCTCAATCTCAATAGCCTCATTTCCATTCTGGTCATCGGTAATTTGCCCACCTCCCATATTCAGGACCTTGTTGATTCTCTCCAAGGATGCGACTTGTTTTCTGATGCTATAAGACGCCTTTGCAATGCCCCTGACGGGAGCGATGATAGAGTGGAAAATCAACAGGAAATAGACGAACTCGGCACCGGATAAACGCGTCCCGCCAGATAAGATACTATTCCCTCCAAACCAGAGGAGTAAAGCAAGAACGGTCGAAACTGTAAACCGGGTAACGGGTGAGGATAAGGCAAGAACCCTGTTCAGCTTTCTGAATGTACGCCTGTTCTCTTCATTAATCTCTTCAAAGCGTTCTGACACTTGTTTTTCGGCATTGAATGAGCGGATTATAGTAAGGCCTCCTATTGTTTCCTCAAATTGAGAAAGAATTGTGCCTCTTTCGCTCTGTCCTTTATGAGCGAGTCTCTTCAATGAGCGACCAATGAAGATGACAATCAAGGCGCAGAGCATCAAAAGAACAAACGCGAATAGGGTTAGCTTAGGGGATATTGTGAAGAGTGTTATGAGGTATATGATGACAGGGATAGGGTGTTCTATCAACAGATCCAAAGTATTGTTAACGCACCACTCAACTTCCAGCACATCATTGGTTGTCCTGGAGACAAGATCGCCACGGTTATCCTTACTCATCAAATTTGCCGGGAAGTCGAGAATCTTGTCGTAAAGTTCTTTCCGGAGGTCACGCAAAATGCCTACTCTCATTGGAATCCTGAAGAATTCTGCAAGGAACGAGCAGCCATTACTGAGAAGAGATGTAATGATAATGAACAGGGCTATAATCATCAACCCATATCCGGCACCGTGTTCAAGGGATGCTCTTTGGAGGTAATACAGTGTGTTATTCTTTACGAAATCGAAGATATCTTGAAAGGATGAGCTTGCCGGGCTATTCATTATCTGTATCGATTCCACAGATATGCCAAACAGCATGTTTATTATCGGAATAACGGCTGAAAAACCTACGATGCTGAATACTGAACTTAATGCCATGAAAAGGATATTAAGTCCGATGCTGCCCTTGTATTTCGGGAAAAACCGACCTATCAGCCCCAGATAATTCATGCTGCCTTTTTTTGTCATACCGATCAGAATTTCAACTGAAGCTTTATGCTCCACATACGTCCCAGTGAGTAGAACATGTAAACATCATCAGGATTCACTTCCTTTGTGGCCGCTGAGACATTGGACGGATTCCAGGCCTTCTCAATATAGTGGCTGTCAAGAATGTTGTTCACCAAACCGGAAAGAGATGCGTCCATTCCTGCAATCTTGAATGAGTAGCTCGCCCTGGCATCAAGAGACCCGCCTGCAGGTGCTTTCCATGGCTCGCTTCCGTAGACTTCCTTACCTATGGACAGATTGCTGCCAGAAAGGGAGTAATAGGCGTAATTCCGGTCGAAATGCGTGTATCCGCCTCCAATCTTAAACCCTTTGATGGGCTTAAATAAAGCATCGACTGAAGCGGTAGTCTGCGCAGAACCGCCGACATGTATGCCTTTCATATTGATAACTGCCCATGCATGATCTTCGGCACCTGGTGTAGTAACACCACCGTCCATGTTGATAGCCTGGCCGGACAGGTTATAAGCGTAGCCCTTTACATTGTCACTATCCCATCTCCAGTCACCAATCGAGAGCATTCCTGAAATCTCCACCCATCGGAAAGGACGTGTGGTTAGTTCAACCTCCACTCCTAAATGGCGAGAGTTCACTCCCGTCATGTTCAAATAATACTGACCGTTCAACTTTCCTCTTTTGGCCATAGCCTTATCAAGCCATTCAATGAAGTAGCCATTTACGGCCAGATCAACATATTCATTGTGGAAACCATAACCCAATTCAGCAGAAGCGGCCTTCTCATTTGCGACACGTTCATTGATTTTATGAGATGAGGTCGCAGACATAAAGACGCCACCTTTGAACTTCGGAGCCCTGGAGACATATCCTATGTTGGCATAGATATTATGATTCTCGTTGATGTTGTAGTTGGCACCGGCTTTAATGTTTCCACCCCAGAATGTTGCAATATCTGATTTGGCTTTATCCTGGGAGTAATAGAATCGATCATATCTCCAGAACTGCGAATTGCTGAGGGCACCAGCAACGAATGCGCTAAAATTGTTCCCAACATATTCAAGCTGCGCAAATGCACCTTCCTGAACAATGTGAGAATCATAATCGCGATAGAGGATATCTCCAATCCCAAGATGGGCTTGTTTCCACGCATCTGTTGCAATTGGGTTGTTGTCACTAGATACATCACCACGGCCCGGATCAATATAATAAGTGCCGCCAAGCAAGTCATCCAATGTGTTCTGATGAAGGGCTTTATACGAGCGAACATCTAAACCCGCTGTAAGATGCATGTCGGAAAAAGACTGTTTGTAAGTGGAAACCAATCCGTATGTTCCGTAGTTGCCAATAGTATTCGACATTACTAAGAGAGACCCGCGGTCAGATGAGGCATTGACGCTCTCGATCTTTGCATAATCAAAAGTGCCGTCATTCGCCCGGAACTTGGTGTTGAGCTCACCAAAATCAGCACTGTACCAATCATACTCCGAATACGTGTCCTCATCAGCAAGGCCAGAATGGGAGTAACCCTTTCCGAAAGAGTAATATGCACTGGTACTCAAACTTGCTTCAGAACTAATCTGCCAGACATGACTAAGGAATGCCATGGCATTAGTGAAGTGTTCCAGCCCTTGTGAACGTCTCTGTCCATTGCTATTGTAACCGAGTTCCGGATTGTATTTGGTCCAATCACCATTCACTTTATACAGCGAACGAACCTTGGCCCATTCTGATTGAGTAAGCGCATCTTTTCTGGAGTAATGCTCCTGAACCGAACCAAAGGCAGTAAAACTAAGCTGATGCGAGTCATTCAAACGCTTTGAGATGTTGGTAAAGAAGTCCGATACCTTGAATTCTCCACCATCAAAATAGCCGTCTCCGGAAGATCGCCCACCCTGAAGTGTCACAGACCAGCCGTTCTTCATTAGGCCGGTGCTAACTGAAAAACCTAGTTTTTGGAATCCATCGTTACCAAGACCATAGCTGATAGACCCTCCCTGCGTCGTTTCAATCCCCTTTGTAATAATATTGATTGTGCCACCAACAGAAGGGGAGGCAACCTTACCAGAACCTATACCTCTTTGAGATTGAATCATAGATGCCGCATCCGACAAACTAGCCCAGTTTGACCAATATACAATGCCATTCTCAGGGTCATTGACGGGAATGCCGTTGATCATCACGGCAATGTTACTGTTGTCAAAACCTCTCATATAAATCTCGGAATCTGCCCATCCGCCTCCTTGTCGGTTAGCATGAACGCCGGGGGTGCGTTTGAGGATTTCTACTAGTTCTTGATTCCCTAAGTTCTCATTTAGCATCGACGCTGAAACAGCGCTTACGGCGATTGGCGTCTTTCGGGGAAGTGCTATTTGCCCAATAACTAAGGCATCTTTCAGCAGGAGATTATCTGGCTGCATTTTGAGAACGCCAACATTGTCTCGCCCGGAGATGTCGACATCAAGTGATTCAAATCCAAGGAAAGAGAGTACGATGGAAGTAGTTCCATTCTTTACTGTTAAAGAGAATGACCCGTCCGAGGAACTAACCGTGCCATAGTTTCCAGATAGAGTACTAATAGAAACACCTGCAAGACGAACAGATGAGGACGCATCTTCGACAAAACCGATTATTGTCCTGTCCTGAGCGGCGAGGCTTGCTGTGAACGCGAAGCAAGTAGAAAGGATTGCGATTGTTTTTTTTAGAGCACCTATTCTCATGAATCTTTTTTCTATTCTATACACCCCAAAGGAATAATCTTACATATTTTTAAAACTCAATTGAGTTGTGTAAACCTGTCCTATAATATGACTGCGGTATGGAGTCGAGAGGCTCTGGCAACTTCTTGTCATAGAAGATAAACAGGTTATCAGTAGCTCTTGTTACAGCCGTTTCTATAACAGTCTCGGGATTATTCCATACAATTCTCGAATCGAATCCGATGACAAAGACAGTATTAAAGTGAATCCCATATGCGCTGGCTATGGTCGTCAATTTGGGGATAGAGGAGCCAGGATTCCAAGTGTCTAACCCATCCTCTCTACCGGGCAAGTATCCCTCTATGATCATCCCTAACTTAATAAATGAGTCAAGAGCCTCTTTAACTAGATTTCGAGTATAACATAGCACTCCAACGTTATCATACTCATGGGCCTTAACCAACTGCTGTACACTTAAGCATTGATCCTCGATAGAACCCATCCTTGCAATGACAGGAAGACGCCACCTTACAGAAGTCAAGGGTACGACATGTTTGAATCTTGAAGCCAGTCGTAAACACTCGTTGGGAACACCAAATGGAGAATGAAGGGAATAAAAGCGACATCCTGAAATAGCCTTGCTGATCTCATCAATCGTAGCAGAATCTTCTCTTCTACAAATTGGATTGCCGTAATAGTCTCCAAAAAGAAGAAGATATTGGGTCAGTGATTGAAGCGTTTGTATCTGATAAAGAGAGTACCTATGAGAATCATCAAGAAAGATAACATCATATCTGGCACTCTCTTTGGTTACGTCATAAAAAGCAGCACACCGTAAGCCATATATACCTAAGGCTGTAGCCGCATGCTTTACATATTTGAGCGCCAAAGAGGTGCCAGCAACATAGAGACATTTTTTCCCTTCATCAACAAGACGCTTTGCCCTCAATAATGCCAAAACCGTTTTCCCGGTGCATGGAGCGCCAGATACTAATTCCGATGAATCAAGATGTCTATTTAGAAGCTCGACTTGCTCAGGAGGAAGGATTGCCCCTGAAAAAGGATCTCGCGTTCTTGGTGGAAACACTTCATCTAACTCATCTTCACGGATAACCCAATTCTTCATACGCTTTATTAGTTCTTCTTGAAACACGGACAGTGTGGGAATATCAACCTAGTCGATAATACTCTCTGAATAGTCATTGTGGAGATCCTTGTTCTTAAGTACGGATTCTCGACTAGTATTGGCATAGCAATACACACAAAAGTGTCGGCAGGTGTTGTACATCCCGATATCTTTGCTTATCATGCATCCACATACCTTACGCTGACCCTTATCCTTGAGATTTTTTCTTTCCACGGGGATCTCTGGAATACCACCGAACAAGTCAGGTTCCGGGAGTTTACCGGTATGAAGGTAGTAAACCAACTCTTTATCATCAGCGAAGAGTTTCTCCATCAGTTCCCCATCGATACACCGATTATGCTCGATGCCAAACCTGTCTAGGTCAACACTTTCCCCGCAGGTAGCCAGCGTCAGATTCCATCCTTCTTCCTTCCAGTGATCACGAAGCTTGGCGAGCCCTTCAACCAACTCGGTCAAATATGAGCCTGAGGGTTCAGCTGACTCGACAGTATCACGCGTAAAGAAGGGTGTTTCCTTTATAAGATTGTTCTGAACTTTACGGTATGCCTTTACATCAATGAAGCTGAATACCAGTTTATCGGTATAACCCTTCATCTGATTTCCAACATGATATACCTTCGTCAACAGTTGCCTGGCAGAAAGGTTTGGCGTAACGATAAGAGGGTCAAACCTCCAAATGACCTTCTCCTTCCCAATAGTGTCAGAGAGCCGCTTAAATACTTCGACCCGATGGCCAACTGGCCCAACGTTCGGTTCAAATCCCTCATCCACATAATCATTTAACGTCACCTGAAAGTAATAGTGAAGTCCCAATCTATCCAGTTCGGGAAGATATTTCAACATCGGTTCCGGATTCTTCGTCCAGAAAACCACAACCTTCGTCTTGGCGAAGGAGATATACATCGGTTTTTGGTTGAAGGGATTGTACCAAACACAATAGCCAGCTCGCAGACGATTCATGAACCAGTCTGCATAGAAAGCCGGAATATCTGTCGAACGACTTGCTGAAACTATAATCGGTGCATGACCGATTACCGTTTTCCCGGACGGAAGCGAAATTGTTACCTCATTACTCACCTGTATCGAATTCTCAAAGCATCAATTAATGCTTCGGCTAATTGTTCATTTAGAGCAGTCCTCTTAAGTGGTTTCCTCGCCTTTTCGGAGAACAATAAATTATCCAAATGATCTATACAATCGTTGTTGTTTCTTGGATTATCTTTATAGTGCTTTTCTTGTACAAACTTAATGTCATCCAAGATTATCCTTTCAACATTGGGGTCTCCAATACGAAGTTCTTTAACAACATCAGTCAGACCTTTGTCGGTCACAAAATACAACCCAGCATCCTGAGGATAACTCTCATCTGGGAACTGAAGAAAAGACTCCGCCGTTTTAACGGGATGAATATTAAGCGCATCCCTAATGGCTGATAAAGATACCTCTCCAATTCCTTGAATCCTACTTATCCTGATAACAAAGCCTTCATCGAGACGTTGACCAGATTGAACAAATAGCTCTAATATCTGTTCAATATGTTTTTTCCCAAGTGACTTGTTATTTTCGCCGAATCTTACTGCATCAAGTTTGAGTCTAAGCTCCTTTGACGGGTCGGATTCTGTTTTCGGAGTCTCTCTCGGATTGTCCTCTGGTTCTATCTCTTCTCCATTAGAGACAGGTTTCTCATTGAGAGGGCCTTCATCAACTACTGATGGTTCGCCCTCCACATTCTGAACTTCATCCATGTCTGGAGCAACAGCCTCACAGATCTTCGAGCATTCAGGAAACAACAATTTGTGAACTTCATCTAATAGTTCTTTCTTCAGGACACTGGCCGTGAATGTCTTGGGAAGCTGTGAGTATCCATATGTGGCACCATACAAGCCCCATGCATAACGGTATTCCAATATGCCATTTTGCGAAAGGTTATCAGATAGTTTATCGATGTCTGTACCTTTCAGGGAGAAAATAGCAAAAGCCTGAAGGATATCATGTTGATCTGATAAGACATCGAATGGAGTGCCATTCTGAATGTTGCTTAACAAGGCATTAACATATCCGCGAGAAGGAGAATTGCTCCATTTCTCCTCGTCATAAAAAGATTTTAGGATTTGTCCACCAAGCAAAGCAATCGCAAGACTTGGTTTCTGGTCAGCATTTTCCAAATGTTTTCCGTCAATCAATGCGTTCAGGAACTTATTATAAAAATCAAGTTTAGACTCTGCATCGGAAATAACTAACTCATGCTTATCCGATATATGGAATACATCATCGAGTTTAATCTGCGACTTGGAAGACGACGACGACAAGCTCATCTCGACAGCGGCGATAGCTCTATCCATTTCTCCCATCTTAACAGGCATTAAGTCGGCCATTTTGCTATTACCAATGATATCGTACAAGGAATAGATATCGAATGGTTCCCTGAGGCCAAGCCGCTGCATTAAGCCCTGCATCAGCCCAAGCTCCTCGATGATATTCAGAATTGCTGATCTCGAAATAACGCCCTCATTCGCGCGTAAGGTCTTTGATGACGACAGATGTAAGTCAATAGTTTCCTTGTTTCTTAATGAGACCGGATCTACGGTTAGAAAAACCTCATAAAACTCCTTGACTATTGGCTCAAGAATGCTATCCTGCTCTGGAGACAGTCCCTTGTTAGGGGAGTTTACTATAGCAGAAAAGACGTTCTTGATCTTTCGTGCATCCTTCTTAAGCGTCGCAAGCTTAGGACTCATCACCTGGTTTAACCCAGCATAATAACAGACAATCGCTCCCTTGATCCTATCTATTCTATCATCCTCAATACTTGCGGATGACAGAATCTCTGAACTATACTTACCACAATAAGATTTATCCCACTTGAATTCTAAATCATGTGCAATCTGTTTGTGGTCGTATAAGTGAAAAGTTTTATTCTCAAGACTCTGTTCCGCCTGAATCGAACATGTTTGAAATGCATTCTTCCCCTCATATAAGAAGGTGGCATTCTGCGGTGTAAAGAATATGGAGGATTCGCAAACATAGACGTCAACATTATGTTTGGAGCCTATCTTCTTGATGGGCTGGCCAATCTTATCAGCGTCTAGCGCAATTACAACCCTATAATTCTCCATACCCCCATCAGACACCTTATATGAAGGAATCTTTGAATATAAATAGATGACTTCGTCTGAAGGGCAGGCGACAACAGGGAAGAAACGTCTGTTACCAGTCTTTCTCCTAGGATAAAGAGCAGCCGGCGAAATGGAATCGGTGCTCAATATGTTATTCATGTTCAGAGAACATGTAGGGATGTAAAGAATCATAATACTACAGAGTTATGGTTGAAGCGCTTTGCAGCGACGTGTCATATAAACTTCTGGGAATCGGATCGAAGAAACTGGATAGATTCCCGGTATGCATTATGTACAGCATCTCATAGGTCCTGGTAATCGCAACATACAAAGGATTGCGTTCATCCTCATTTTCAGCCACACAGTCAGGTACGAAGACGTTTTCGAACTGGAGTCCTTTCGAGCTATGGTAGGTCATTAGTTTTGGATTGTCAGATGTGAAATCCAGATCCATCTGTCGGCCATATTTCGCTTCCACAGTCAGTCCCTTGTTGCTTAGATATCTGTACGCATATTCGACATCCTCATTATGCCTGAACAGGATGCCAACATCTTCCAGGCTCTTGTTTCTGATGATACTGGCAATAGCATCCAGTTCAGCGTCACGAGAAGCGAACCGTAAAATCTTAGGCTTCTCAGTCCCTTCAATAGTACACCGTTCCTCTAGTTCATCGCGTTCGGAATTGATATACTCAGCCACCCTTGCTATTTTCTTGGGTAGTCTATGGTTGAAAACCAACTGCTCCATCGGATACTTTGTCATGGTCTGAATCTCTTCCATGGAAAGAGGTTCTTTCTCGGGATTGAACTTATAAAGTTGCTGGGCCGAATCGCCATAAAGAAGCAACGCTTTCCTGGCATACTTGCGGAACACTTCGATATCTGCGCGGGAGAAATCCTGTGCTTCATCGACTATGATATAATCATAATAGCCGACCTTCCAACCACCTCTAACAAACCCTGTATCGGTCTTGGTCCATGAAAAGCAGCTGTCGAAATTCTTGACATTGTTATCATTCAGTCCGACCGTACGGATTCCATCCTCCATATACTGTCTGAGCGCTTTCGTATAAACAACATAAAGATACGACCCCATCGCTTTCTCCTGGATTTGCTTTGCTTTCCAAAGAGCAAGAATCGATTTTCCGCTCCCAGCACAACCCTTGACTATGAAGGAATTATCAGTCCGCTTATTAATGACTTTAACTTGATAATCGTCAAGTTCAGAGTCTTTTACGTAAAAACTTCTTTTTGCCATATTATTGTTTCTATGTATTATACAGACCTATCGTTCGCCGTTTAGACGGTACGGGTCGAGATCTCCCTCGAAGTTATTGGTATATGGACATACTGTTCCTTCGTATACCGACATTCTTTTTTCTTGAAAAACAATTCCCAAACTTTGCGCAAACTCCTTATGGGCTATCAAGCGATAAACGACTCTGCACTTATCATTGCTCTTTCGAGAATGAGAAATGGAAAACTCTTTCTGTTGGAAGCATCGGGAATTACTACATATCCTGCCATAATGGGAGCAGCTAATCGGGACTAACACTTCATAATCTTCTTTTTCTCGCATTAGTCTGTTTAACTGCTCACTCATCATGTGGGGGAAAAACAAGGATGTATGAAGCGGCTTGGTTGTCACGTCTAGGATTAGGCAAATTCCAGATGCGGCTAATTTAGGCAGGAATGTCTTGCCAAAGTCATAATATGCATTATCTCGGCTCCCGTTCCCTCCGGAAATAATCTCCCCAATCATCTTGCTGGAAACGATGAGGTCAAATTCCTGGACAGGCCAATCGGAAAGACAGTCAGTCGAGAAACAGTCGATAACAGTTTGCTTGACATATAGATGAGCGTTGCATCTTGTTGTGACGCAAAATCTTTCGAAAACAGACTTGAGGATGGTGAGTGCATGCGGATTCCCATCTATGGCGTATACACTGATGTCACTAAAATGAGTGAAATTCCTCAGCAACGCCGTCAGTAGACCTATGACGTCTCCACCTGAACCACAACCAACGGAAAGAATCCTTAATGATTCTTTCTGTTCAAGGCTGGAATGGCAAGAGTCTACAGAAAAAAGATTGTCGAAGATGCAGAAAGTATCCGCATAGCTCCTAGGAAAATAAGTCCCAAGATACACGAGATTATCGTCGTAAGATGATAGGAGATTTGACTCGAACTTCTCGTGGTCGGCATCCCAACGCCCTTTCAATTCTTCAAAAATGAAATGATCCAGCCACGAGGGAAGCCTCGTGGTTGTTTTCAACCGATTTTGCGCCAATCTGGATTCGTGATGGTCTATTTGTTCTGGAGCAGGGGCCTTTTGAGCACTATCAAAGTGCTTCTCGAGCGGTTCTCCATCGAACCAATAAATAATCCCATCTCGTTCAAACACCGGACGGGACAGAAATCTCTCTATCTTCTTTTTGAAACCCGTGCAGGCAGCTGCCACTAGAAACTCATTGGTCGCCTGAGATGACTCGACCCAGGATGGGATTGAATTGTTCTTAACATCGATTACTTCAAAACGGCCACTAATCCCAAGAGCGGAGAAGACTTGTTCCATATAAGAGACAAAAGTCTGCTGAGATTCGTCCACCTGATGTGTCACAGGATTCGGATCTGGTGACTGCTTGTCATCAGAAATAGGTTCTTCCTCAAAAACGGGAGCTGGATCGTTGACTGGGAATAATACCATTTCTTCGGAGGTCTGTGAGTTTGATGCTTCGACGTTTATGTCCTTTAATACTTCCACGTTCGAATATCTTACACACAACCAGTCGGGATCCAGCGCCAACCGGTCAATTATTCGAGCAAAGTCTTCCTGCTGTAAATCGCAGTTAGGGGAAACGATCAAGTCCAGTTCATCAATGAAGGAGCGCTCGTCGCAAATACGTAGCCACTTGATACGCGAACTGACCTTGTTGTCAATCTCAGAAGGGCGATGGAAGACAATCATTGAAGATAAACGTTCCACCTCCTTTGCAGAGAAAGCGCCGCTTTCAACAAATACAGGTTTGCTTGCCGTTCTGTTAATTCTAGCCTGGGTATATGGGTTCTTTCTCCCAGCACCGCCCTTGACGATCGATCTCACGTCGTTTTCAACGGATATCCAGTCGCCGTTTTCGGAGGCTGTAATGGATCCGCCGTAATCCTTGAACTCCAATACGACGATGCCTTCATTCTTGATGATTATGCCGTCCAATTCAACATCTCCAATGTTATAGTTGCCGATGAAGATGCACATTTCGTCCGGAGAGGCAAAATACCTTTCCTTCAGTTGAACGCAGAGATTTCTAAATTCCTCACGTTCATGAGTCTGGTCATAATTCCTTGGCCTATATACGAGAAGTGGCATGATTGAAAAAGTGGTAATTGCAAATTTACCGTTTTTATTTCATTTTATCGATATGCGTTTTCATGTTTTGCCGTGTAAGAATCATGTGAGGGAAAGTATCTAGATAGTGCGTCCAACAAGTGACGAGTTATATGGTTTTATTATACCTTTCACGCATCATGAAGAGAATCTTCATCCTTATCCTGTCAGCGCTGATGCTGACCCTGGCCTGCGGCGATGCTTTCGCCCAGAAGTCCAAGAACGACAACGACTACAATCTCCAGCGTGCCTGGGAGGCGCTCGAGCAAGAGAAGGACGACTCCAAGGCGCTCGACCTCGTCAACCGGCAGCTCCGGGAAACGCCGGACAACGTGCAGGCCCTTCTCCTTCGCGTCCGGTTGAACCGGAAGAACGGGGAGTACGGCAAGGCCATGTCCGACGTCAACCATGCCCTGAAGGTGAACAAGCCGAAGAAGAGCGAGGTCGCCATGTCCACCCTCTACTGGTGGAAAGGACACATCTATCAGGACATGGGCGAAACGGAGAAGTCGTACGAAGCGCTCGGAAAGGCCTGGAGCTTAGCCCAAAAGGACAACAAGGAGAATCTGCAGGGCATCTCTTTCGACTATGGATGCTCCCTCGCCGAGCTGGAACGGTACGACGAGGCCGACGCGGTGTTCGATGCCATGCTGAAGGAGGACGAGACTGATGCCGCCGCCATGGTGGGCAAGGCGAGCACGCTGATCAGCCGAGGAAGGGACCGCGAGGCCGTTACTGTCCTGGAAAAGGCGCAGAAGTACGCGGAGAACTACTCCGAGGTATACCGTTTCCGGATGATGGCCTACAAGAATATCGGCGAATACACAAAGGCCATTGACGCCGGACTGGACTGGTTCGACAAGAATGACAGCTACGACACGGACTCCCTGGTGGTTGTGCTGGCGAAGCGCCCGAACTACTCGGAGGCCGCCATCAAGGGCCGGGGAAAGAAGATCGAGAATCCGCTGGGCTGGGACATGCTATTGACGGAGTTCTACGAGGAGACCTTCCGCTATGCCGATGCGATTAAATGTTGTGATCGTATGGAGGCGACCTACGGCCACTACGACGAGTTCAATGTACGACGTAGCAACAATTATCGGATGCTTGGCATGTATGATCAGGCAATCGCAGACATATCCAAAGCGATGGAGAAGGAAACGGACCTTTATACGCTCTGCTCCCGGGGGGACTATTTCCGTCTGTCCGGCCGGCTCGACGAGGCGATCGCTGACTTCACCGCGGCCATCGATGAGGCGCCGCAGGAGGCATTCCCGTATTATCGGAGAGGATGGTGTTATGAGATGAAGGGGGATCGGAAGAAGGCGATGGAGGATTACAATCTCGGCATTGAACTGGATGACAACTATCCGTACCAGTACCTGATGCGCGGAGAACTTCGTCTTCTCGAAGGTGATGAGGCCGGAGCGAAGGAGGACTTCGAGCAGGTAGTCAAGCGGGATACCGTGGTCAGTGACGAAAGCTGTCGGCATTACGCCCTCCATTTTCTTGGGAAGGACGAGGAGGCGGAACAGTGGATGGATCGGATCATCCAGGCAAATCCGGAGCTCTCTGGCAACTACTACGACCAGGCCTGCCTCTATGCGCGGATGGGTCGTCTGAGCGAATCAGTTGCGTCCCTGAAGACTGCCTTCGAAAAGGGATACCGTGCTTTCACCCATATCGACCTGGACGATGATATGGACCCGGTTAGGAACCTTCCGGAGTTTAAGGCGCTGGTTGCCGAGTTCAAGGCGAAGCATGAGGCGTTCCTGAAAGAGAACGATATCGCAGCGACAAAGCCAGCGGAGACCGTCACGGAGGTGGCGATGGTCCGGAAACCTGGCGGGACCTTCGAGATACCCTGCGACATCAACGGGCTCCAGCTCCAAATGATCTTCGATACCGGAGCTTCGGACGTGACCATCTCCTCGGTGGAAGCGAACTTCATGCTGAAAAACGGATATCTCTCAGAAAAAGACGTCAAAGGGAAGAAGTATTACCAGATAGCCAACGGCCAGATCAGCGAGGGGACGGTCATCACCCTCCGCGAGGTTAAGCTCGGCGACGCGGTCCTCCGCAACGTGGACGCCTCCGTCGTGAACAGCCAGAAGGCCCCGCTGCTGCTTGGCCAGAGCGCCATGGAGCGGTTCGGGACCATCACCATCGACAATATCAACAACAAACTCCTGATCAAACACTAAGCACATGGACATAGCGGCATTCATCAGCATTATTACGGCGGTAGTCCTCGGTGTTCTCCTGTGGGATCACCGAAAAGAGAACCGCAGACTCACGAAAGACCTGAAGTGGCAGCAGGCGGCCAATATGGAACTCCTGAAACACGACCCGGTAAACCCCGAAGTCGGTCCGTTGAGCAGTCCGGAACCGCTGACCGTCGAGAAGATCGCCGATGCCATTAGGATGGAAGGGTTCTTCCCCGAGACCGAGGAGGACGGCGTACGGTTCAAGGCCCAGGGGGAGTCCTTCTATATCGATGCCGGGCGTCTGCCCCTAATCTTCCTCCTCAAGAGTTACAATGTCGACCCCAAGGACTGGGAGATGGACCTTCTCCGGGATGCCGCCCACTTGATGTCCGATGAGCTCATCATGGTGAAGGCTACCTTCCTGGATGAGGGCAGGACACTGAACTTCTTTGTCGCAGCACAGGACCGGAACTACGAGAGCTTCCGGGCGAACCTGACGAACTACATGCACATCCTTGAAGACGGCCAGCGGAAGATGAACGAGGAATACCACCGCCTGGTGGACGAGAAGCGGGAGGCTGCCCTTGCGGCCCGGCCCGTCATCCCGTCAGCGCAACCCGAAAACAAGATCCTGTCATGAGTCTCGATTACTGGCATCTCTCCCTCTCCACGGTCCAGCTCGCCTTCCGCTACCTCGATGTGGAGTACAAGGTGACGGGAACGGCGCAGTTCCGTTTCCGCCAGGGGCGTGACTGGTACTACCTGCAGTGCGCCCGACTGCCCGAACTGTTCTTCGAACGGGAAGTAGATCCCACGCACTACCTCCCGAAATACTTCTCGCCGAACACTCTTTTCTCGGCGATGAATGCCGTGAATGACAAGTACCACCTTGTCAAGGTCGCAATCCAGGAGGACGGGAACCTGATCTTCCGACTCTGCCTCAGGGAGGATCGCTACCTGTCGTTCAGGGAAGCGTTTTTCCAGTACGTCCGCGAACTCGACGATGCCGTCGAATCGTTCGCCCTCGCATGCAAGATATGTGTCAGTGACGAGGAGGATGGCGAGGCGGAAAAGGGAATCCCTTACGACAAGATCAGCGAGTGGCTCAGGAAGGAGGAGTATCAGTTCTTCAACAAAAAGGACGTTCAGTCATGATAACCTAACGGCACCAAGGCCCGCCTTCTGTGAGGCGTGAAAGGCAGGTGGCGGGCCGGCCGTATTTTCGTATGGTTTGGTAGATTTGAGAAACTGAATTAAAGGATAATAATATGCTTGGAGCAATAATCGGGGACACCATAGGCTCGGCCTACGAATTCCACAACACGAAAGACTATAACTTCACTCTCTTCTCCGGGGAGAGCAGCTATACAGATGACAGCGTCATGACCATGGCGATTGCCGACTGGCTTCTGAAGGATCTGAAGCACACGTATCAAGGACTGGAGGATACGATGGTCCGGTTCGCCGGAGAGTTCCCCTGCCCTATGGGCGGGTATGGAACAGGCTTCTACTTTTGGTTGTTCCACCCGGCGGGACTGAATCCGTTTGACGGGAAGTACGGTGACGCTCCCTATGAGTCTAGGACAGGCCGCCATCCCTACGGGAGCTTCGGCAACGGGTCCGCCATGCGGGTGAGCGCCGTCGGCTGGTTTTTCGACACGCTGAAGGAGACAGAACTGGTGGCGGCGATCTCCGCGGCTATCACCCACAACCACCCTGAGGGTATCAAGGGTGCCCAGGCGACGGCGGCGGCCATCTATCTGGCTCGAACCGGAAAGACCAAGGACGATATTAGGGACTATATTGAGGGAACCTACGGATACGACCTTCACAAGAGCTGGGAAGATTGGCATCCCATCTACGGATGGGAAGACAGTTGCCAAGGGACCGTTCCTCAGGCCATCATCTCCTTTTTGGACTCAACCGACTTCGAGGATGCCATCCGCAAGGCCGTATCCCTTGGTGGCGATTCGGACACATTGGCCTGCATTACGGGCGGTATCGCTGAGGCCTTCTACAAGGAAGTCCCCAAATTGATGGAGGGCAGAGTCTATAACCAGATTCCTGAATTCTTCAGGACAATCCTCTCCGAAATGCGTCAGAAAACGGATTATGGAAAACTAGGTTGAATGCTATGAGGATAAAAAGGACAATCGAGAGGCTTTACGAAAACAATTTCGAGTCGGAGTCTACTCTTCCCGCCTGGGAGGGCGAGGAAATCAAGGAATTTAGTCTCGACGGGAAGTTGCGTACTTTGATGGACAAAGACGGAAGGAAGCACGAGTACGAGTATGGTGCCGATGGCGGCTTGTTCGAAGAGCACATATTCGGACCGAATGGGATAGAAGAAAGCTGTGCTTGTCTGTATGATGGTTTCGGCCGGCTTACGATGGAACTGCACTGGAGGGGATGGCATAAGAACGTGACCGAGTGCGACAGCATTGAGCATTATTGGGACGAGAACGCCTGGGAAGAACGACTCCGGTTCCGTTCGACCGATTCCGAGACCGAGGGAAGAGGAGTGGTCTCCTATGACGACAACTACCGTAAGGTTTTGTCCCGGTTGTACACGGATGACTCCTGTTTCTACAAACGGATCCGACGGGATAGTCAGGGACATAAGACTGCGGAGTTCTGCCGGGATATATACTATGGTGACGGGGAATGCTTCCGGGATACCTATGTCGTCCGGTACCGTCCGGACGGACTTCCCACGGAAGAAGTGCACCGGATAGAGTGCATCCTGAACGGGACGCCGTCCTCTGTCAACCTGTCCAAGTCCTTCGAGTATGACTTCAACCGGGAAGGGGACTGGACGCGCAAGACCGAGCGCATGGAGGATGGCCGGATCATGCGTGAGGTAAGAAGGACGATCGAGTACTGGGAGGTCGATGCGGAATCATGATTGACTTCAAGAAGGACTATTACGCCGTCCTAGGCGTGCCCTCCTCGGCGACGGCGAATGATATCCGGCGTACATACATCGGGCTTGCCCTCGTCTGGCATCCGGACCGGCATTCCGGAGAGTCGCCGGACCAGGTGGCCTATGCTGAGGCCCGCTTCAAGGAGATCGGCGAGGCGTATGCCCTGTTATCTGACTATGATGCTCGTAAGCAGTATGACTATTTCCACTCCTTGTCGTCGTCAGCCACAGCCAGGCCTTCGCCATCTTCCGGGGCAGCCCAGACGTCAAAGTCTTCGGCGGGGACATCGTCCGT
>AUXO016909800.1_pt1 | contig 19755 bp, 19 predicted proteins | sample 768731 | NCBI WGS metagenome assembly AUXO01 (sample SAMN02715735, study PRJNA202380) | gut metagenome | biome: sheep rumen | host: Ovis aries | place: New Zealand: Palmerston North
GGTATTTGCTTATTCAGTCCGTATAATTTTCCATATTTTTCTTCATCGGTACACTTAACAATTAACTTTAAATCTTCGTTATCATTAGTCATAAATTTACTTCCAAATATTATATATAATTATTTTTAAAAAGATATTTATAATGATTATTGTTAGGGGATTCTATGAATATCAAATACACTTCAATCAAGGTTAAGGATATAAGCAAATCACGGGATTTTTATTGTAAAATAATGGGTTTGGACATTGTAGATGAGTATTACTCCGATAATATTTCTGTTGTGATGTTAAGTGATGGAAATATGAATCTTGAGTTAATTGAGGATTCATCCGGAGAATATGGATTGAATAATATAGGATTTACGGTAAATGACATTGATGAAATAGTGGAAAGATTCAAAAAATATGGTATTTCATATAAAGAGAATTTACTGGGTAAGGATAATTGTATCATTTCATTGACTGATTGTGATGGTGTTGATGTTAACGTCATCAATAAATAATCATTTGACCGGTAATTTTTTTAATAAAAAAAGGTTATGTTGGGGTTATATTAGTAATGGTGTTGATTTTAATGCTGTTATTATTAATTCAGTCTCAAGGGAGTCTAAATATCCTGTTATGAGTTCTGATATTATATATAATACTAGAAGTAATATTATAATTTCAACAGCAGTAATAACTGATTTTTGAGTAGTTTCATCCATGTTATCGCCTCGTTATATTTTTTTTTTATAATATTTTTTTAATAGAAATCCTCTAAAAGTTATACTTTTAGACGCACCTAAATTTCTATATATTAATATGTTTTCCTAAGTATATATAATTTGTCTGTTATTATTTTATTAATTGATGAAGTATTTTTTTCATAGTTCTTATTTTTTTTACGGGGGTATGTTTTATTTAAAATCATCATTTTAATTAATTTTTAGGTATGCCTAAATTTATATATTTAATACAACATACCTATTACTATAATCAAAACGGAGGAAAAAAATATGAAAGAAAAAGTTGATTTAAGTGCTGTAAGCGAAACGATGCTGGTTCCATTATACGCAAGAGCAATAGAAAGTAAAAAGAATGATCCCGACTTCGTTGATAGCACTGCAGTAAAAATAATCGACAGTTTGGATTACGATTTTAAAAAACGATTCAAACAATCAACAAATAAAATGAATTTCTGGGGGTGTTCTGCAAGAACGGTTATTCTGGATAGGGAAACTAAAGAATATATTAACAACAATCCGGATGCAAGCATAATAAACTTAGCATGTGGATTGGATGACCGATTCACAAGAGTCGACAATGGACGGATAAAATGGTATAACATAGATTTTGAAAATGTCATAAAACTCAGAGAAAAGCTGATAGAAAAAAATGAACGAGTATATAATATAGCCTCATCAGCATTGGATTTCAAATGGATTGATGAAATAGAAAACAAAGAAAACGTACTTATAATAGCAGAAGGTTTCTTAATGTACTTGGAAGAGAATGAGGTAAAATCATTATTTAATCAAATATCCCAAAACTTTAAAAATGTCGAAATTTTGATTGAATTGATGAGCATGTGGATGGTAAAAAACCAAAAAGTACATGACACTACCAGAACAACAGGGGCAGTATTTCGGTGGGGAATAGAAAACAGCATTGATTTTGAAAAGTTATGTTCTGAATATAAACTGATTGAAGAATACAATCTAACCAATCAAATGAAAAAATATTCTCCCATATTCATAACGTTAATCTCTCCCTTTCTAAGAAAACGAAACAATAGGATAGCTAAGTTCAAGAAAATAAAATAAACCGGTAATCCTATTTAATGAAAACAACACTTTTTTCATCGAATATCTTAAGTTATGTCTCTTTTTTTATCTCTTTTCATATAATTATTGATATTATAATAGTTAAACCTTTTAAACGATTTTTTTATATCTTAATCTTTTATGGATGCTTCAATGTCCGTTAAAATATCCTTGCTATTTTATCAAAATTTTCTTATAACAGTATAAACATATATTATATCATAATATATAATGGGGTATAATCATGTATTATATAATCGATCAATCCTTAGAAAACTGCACTAAAGAGGAATTATTAAGCTCCAATAAACAATATGTGGCTTTAATCAATTCAACCGAATGGAAAAAAGAGAAAAATATCTTCAAAATGGGTATCGATTTTGAACCCAAAACTACAGATATTCACGTTACAAAGGCAGAAGAAAACTATGATTCGATTACCGGTACATTTTTTATACCCAAAAGAGATGATATTCAAGGTGAAGAAATAAAGTTTGCATTTGCTTTAGATGAAAAAGGCGTAGTATTCATAGATGACAGTCAAGAAGCAAGAAAAATAATAAGAAAAATTAAAAGACGAAAAAAATGGAGACTACCAAGTTTGGAAAGATTCATGTATGACTTTCTAAATCAAATCATAAGACATGATTTTAGATTAATGGAAGAATATGAACAGGAACTGGATGCAATGGAAGATGCGATAGTGTTCAATGATGAAGAAATAACAACCCAACGAGTAAATGATATTCGAGCTGATATAAGGGATTTAAGAAATCATTATGAACAACTATTGGACTTGGCAGAATTATTTGAAGAAAACGAAAATGGGTTCTTTGAAGAACACAACTTAAGGTACTTCAGAATGTTTCTAAACAGGGTGGAAAGATTAAAAGATATGTCCAATGCAATTAGAGATTATACAATGCAGGTTAGAGATGTATATAAAATGCACTTGGATATTAAACAGAATCATATAATGACAATATTGACCATTATCACCACTACTTTCACACCATTAACGTTTATCGTTGGATGGTATGGAATGAACTTTAAATACATGCCCGAGTTGGATTTCTACTGGAGTTACCCAATGGTATTACTATTGTGTATCATAATAACTTCAACAACAATCCTCTACTTTAGAAAAAAAAGATGGTTATAAAACAGGATGTGAAAGAAATGATGTTAAAATGCGACATATGTGGATGTGAATTTGATCATACGGAAGCAGGAGACTGTGACTGTGGAATGGGTTGCGGTGGACAAAACGTCAAATGTCCAAATTGTGGACTGCATCTGATACTGCCACCTGAATTAAGAAAAATTAAAGAAAAAGAAGAAAATTCAAAGTCAATGCTAGATAAACTAGCAGAAGAATTAGGTGTACAATAACCTAATCAACTACTTTTTTTGACATTTATTTTTTATATTTTAAATGATAGTATCTGTTTTTATTCAAGTTTTATGACATTTTTTACCAATGTAAATTCGATAGGTCCTTCCTCATCAACATAAAACTCGGTTTTAAGGTGATTTGGAATGTTCTGTTCTTTGATGCTTTCATGGTTTAACTTTAATTTTGCACCCACATCACTTTTGTGAAATACCTCGAAAGGAGCTTTGTCAATGGCATTAATCATCATCTGAACTTTTTCGTTAGCGTTCTCCATATCATAATCCATAGACCATTCATCTTCGGAAATTTCATATTCGATTTCATCAATTACTCCGATATCATCGTTAATTAGTCTGAAGTTTAACTGTTCATCATCATAGGTACAGTTACAGTATTGGATTATCTCTTCAACGCCATCCATTATTAATGCATCTAAAATATTGTCTATTTCCATATTATCTCTCCATATTGTTCTTATCTTAAGAATTATGTAATTGATATCCTACCATTACTTATTTTTTCAGTTAATATATATTTAAATTAATTTGAATTAATAAGATATATTTCATTTTTAAATTGCTTAACCTATTAATTTTTATATCTTAATTAAATATTAAACTTTGCTATTAATTAATTTTCACTCACATTTCAGTGGAATATCGTTGCTATTTGATGAGTTTATCCTCATTAAAAAATAATATCCTGTAAATGTATTTTGGGATTTAATATGGATTATCCGGGTTCAAAATAAGTATTTGGTTTAATGTTAATTTGATTCATGATTGGACATAATTCTATTTTTAATGCCCTTATTTTTTTATAGATAATGATTTTATGAGACTGGGTAAATATTTAAAAAAAGTAATATGCTGATGATTTAGAAATCATCAACTTTTGCTGGTAGTTTAGTTAAGATAATTGGTATGATTATCAATGCTGCTATAAGTATTGATTGCATAGTTAATGCAAAGGTGTCACCTGATGTAACCAAATCTTTCATACCTGTAATCCATAAAACGATTAATATAATTGGTATTACATATTTGACCATTATCTTCCAGAGAGTACCTAAGCGTAGTATTGTAGCATTCTTGTTTAAACCATCCAATAGATTATCTACACCATAGATCCATCCGATAATGATTATCTCAAGAAGTCCATTTAACAATAATCCAAATTGACTTAAAAATCCGTCAAATAATCCTATAATCGTACTTCCACAGCTTGTTGCATATAAAAAGGAAACTACTGCTCCTGCTATGCAAACTAAAGTTGTCATATGTTTTCTATCGGATCCAAACTTGTTGGTCAATGATAAAGTTATTGGTTCAATCAAGGATATGGTAGATGTTATTCCTGCAAATAAAATGCATAAGAAGAATAAGAATCCAATAATGATACCCATTATTCCCATAACATTAAATACTTGAGGGAATGCTACGAAGGCAAGACCGGTTCCTTGTGTTACCAGTTCATTTAATGCTATACCACTGGTAGAACTCATATAACCTAAAATACCGAATACACCGAAGGCCGTAAATACTTCAAATGCACAATTTGCAAATGCTACTTGAAGAGCACTTTTTGGAATATCCACATTGTCCGGTAAGTAACTGGCATATGCTAATACGATGGTTAGACCAAGGTTAAGTGAGAAGAATATCTGACCAAAAGCAGCTAACCATATATCCGGTTTGGTAATTGAGGACCAATCAGGTGTAATGAATGAATTTACACCAATCATAGCTCCAGGTAATGTTAATGCATAGAATACTATGAAAATCATTATAACAAATAATAATGGTATTAGAATCTTGTTTGCTTTTGCAAGACCATTGTTAATGTCCTTGTGTGAAATATACCATGCAATAAACCATATACATACTAAAGCTATCAATACGTATAATGATATGTGGGTTAATCCTGCAAATCCATCAATGTTATTCAATAAGGTACTCATAAAGAAATTATCCGGATTGGCACCCCAACTTTTTGTAATACTTGCAGGTATATATATCAGATCCCATGCAACGATACAAGAATAATATGTCATTATAAAAAATGGTATTATCTGGATGTACCATGCTAAAACTTCGAACTTTTTATTTATGGTTGTTATAACTTTACTTGTTCCAGCTTTAAACTTAAATCCCGCACCATATTCAATGAATAATAAAGGTATACCCATGATTATAATTGATATGATATAAGGTATGAGAAATGCTCCTCCACCATTGGTATATGCAATGTAGGGGTATCTCCATATATTACCGAGACCTACAGCCGAACCAATCATTGCTAACAGAAAGCCTAAAGTACTATTCCATTTAACACTTTCTGACATTAATTTTTTCCTCCATAATTTATTATGTTTAATTATTTGTAATTTAAATAATTAATAGTTTGTCATATTCCGAATTATTTTCTTTTTGAGATTTAATGCATAAAAAAAAGCTTAATCAATGTTTATTTTTATTTAATATTATTGAACATTAATAAAAAAAGGGGTTTATTTTTTTTAAAATTATGGATTTTTTTTAAAGAAAAAGGATTTTAAAGAAAGAGGTTAAAGGTTAAGTTATTGTATTGTCAGTAAAATCAATAAAATATTTTTTAACCTTCAACCATTATCAGCTTACCTGTATTCGAGTCCTTATAGACTTTTCCCATTTCATGATAACCACTGCCTGAACTATTGATGTTCTGTGGTGTATCATCCAATTCCTGTCCTTGAGTAATCTCTGAGGCATCCTTCATCTTATTCATAACTTCCTGTTTCTGATCTTGGGTCATATCGGAAAATACAACGCTCTGCATATTCCAACTTATTACAACGAAGATTAAGAATCCGACTGCCAAAACCAGCATTGCATCAACCAAGTTGGCAGTACCGGCCATAGGATCCTCTTCATGATTATTATTTCTCCTTCTTCGAGATTTTTTTCTAACCATTATAATCTCCCCATTTTGTCAAGCAATGCATCTGTAAGAGCATCAAGGTCGGATAAGTAATGTTCATACCATCCTCTACGTACTTTTGATAGTACATATGCTAAAGCTCCGGAACCGATTCCTACAATAGTAGTATCGAATGCAACGGTAAGTGACTGGGCAAGTGTTGTAATGTCTCCAGCACCTAAGGCTGCAAGACCAGGACCCATTGGAATAAGGGTTCCCATTAATCCTAAAGTTGGCCCAATTTTGGTTATGATGTCGGTTTTTCTTAGAGTGTTTTCGGTTTTTTCTTCTTCTGTTTCAACAAGTCTTCTTGCCAATGCTTCACGTGATGTTTCACTAAGCGTGTGGGATTGGATAATATTGTTCAAAACATCCTTCTGTGATTTAGGCAATTCGGAATTAGTTACTATAGTCTCTAATTCATATATTGAAATCGCGTTGTTGATATCATAAATGAGTTTACTAATAGTTTCAACGGAAACCTTCTTTCTTGATGTGTACTCGGAGATAACCATTCCCAACATTACTACTGTTATAATGAACATTATTGACAATATTATTAAAACAGGTATGGTTAAACTTTGACTTATAACATCCATAGTTCCCGTTATTAAATTTGTATATGGTATAGTTGTATTCATGTTTTAGCCTCCTTTTATTTTAATAATGATTTTTTAGCATTCAGCAACAGACCGAATACTAGAAGTACAACAATGAGTATTATAAACATAAACATGTACTCTGTTGAGTATAATGTAATATTGCTTGTTTTTTGTAATGCCGTTGAGATATTTGGCAAGAACAATGCAGTAAATACAAAGTATTCTCCAAATACCAGCATATAATTACTTAGCAATATAGGATATGGTTTTTTGATTATGTTGATATATTTGGACATCAAATAACAAATTAGCATGATTATTAATAATAATATGCATGAATAAAGATTTAATCGATACAGAGTCAAATCAATAGTTGGCTCAATAACCAACATATTCATTGCCATTGAAATGATGCAGCATGGTATCGTCACTATATTCGCTATTTTTACACAGTCAAATATATGGTCATTCCTTTTATATTTTTGAATAATCTTATAAGCACCAAAAATCATTGCTATTGCCATTAATCCATAGATTATGCTGACATAATCACTAAGCACATCTATTGAATTTTTTGTAAATAACGCCAGTATTTCGGTAAAAATAAAGATTCCACCACAATAGGCGACACACAGCATAGCGAATGATTTCTTTTTTAAATTACTTAAACCTGAAGATAGTCCGATTTCTATTCCAAATGCTAGAATCATTGAAATAAAACTTATCTGCCAGATTACACTAATTACATTCATTATAATCTCCATTATTTATTTTTTATTCTTAAGTAGTAGAATAGCACCTATCATTAGCACGATTAAAATTACCATGGCGGATATAATAAGAATATTGAAGTTGGATTCCTGATTATTCTGGCTATCTGCTACCTTTTTCATATTCTCAGATAATGAATTCTCATCATATTGCTCAAGTATGATTAATCTGTCAGATACTTCTGGATGACTTTTAAGAAATTCCTGTGCGGTATCCTGATAACTTACAACGAGAATATACTTATTTGAATTATTAAGCATGTGTTCCAGTTGATGAGCCACTTCCTCTTTTGAAGTAAACTTATAAACACTAATGTTGATGTTTTCACTATCTGCAATATCTTTTACCTGTTGACCATTGCTGTCATTTGCAATAACCATCTTATCGCTGGTCACATCCACTCCATGGGCTGAAATGCTTGTCATAGTAGCAAGGAGTATGGTAAATATTATTAGGATATTGATTATTCTATTTTTCATTCTTTCACCTGTATTCTCAATAACTCTGGTTTAATTTTGTCAACAGCATTAACTATCATTACTGTTAATATTCCTTCAACTATTGAAATGAATAAATAAAACGGTACTAATGTAGAAAGTAATGCCATTAACGTCATGGTCTGACTTAATAATAATACAATTATCTGTGCCATTGTTGCAAGTAAAATGCTTATCATAGTTGAAATGAAAATGGCATATTGGACATTTACCTTTTTAAATAACTCATATATTGCATTGGTAGATATGATTATTACAACACCTATTATTAGGAAATTAGCTCCAAATGATGTTATACCACCCATTCCCAACAGTAACGCTTGGGCTAGTAAACTTATGAAAGATACAAAGCAGGCATTATCTGGGCCTATAAGAAATACTAGTAATGGTATTGTAAAAAAATGTATAGGTAAACCCAATGGTGATGGTATTGATAAAGAAGAGATTATTGTAGTAAAAACTGCATATATTGCTATTTGAACTATCGTCTTTTCTTTATTTTCATCCTTTGAGAATTTATAAAACACTATTGAAATGATTATTATGCTTATAATCCAGTAAATTATTGCTTGATTTAATGGAATTATTCCGTCAGGTAAATGCATATAAAACCTCCTATCTATTTCTGATAGTATCAATCAAAACAATAGCTAAAAATCCTATAATAAGACTCAATGCTAATATGATTATGTTTTCAATTGAAAATAATGAGTTGTCTATTGAAGTGTTATTACTTGAATTGTTGGTAATGTTTGTATTATTGGTGTTATTATCACTAGTATTTGTTAAATTGGTTGTATTGTTGCTTGTTATGTTGTCGGCAGTAGTTGGCTGTTGTGATTCTTGATTATTGCTACTACGGGCTGTAGTGGTGGGGGACTGTTTATTTGATGATGATGATTGATAGCCACTGCTTTTAGAACTTGATCTGTAACTGGATGATGAATATGATTGTTTCTGTGATGAACTGCTGGATGGCTTGTAACTTGCCTGTGAATGGCTTGATGATGAACTGCTTGATGAGGAGGATACTTCTTCAACATATTCATGAGCATGGCCTGGATGAGCAAAGCTACTGCCAATAGAGAATGATATTACAGTAATAAAAATGATTGTCAATAATAAATATTTGTTAAATCTAATATTAACACCTCTAAAAGTAGTAAAAAAGAAAGAATAATGAAATTCTTTCTTAAATTTATTCAATCTATTGTTTTCTGTATCTCATAAATCCGTAACCTGCTAATCCACCAACTAATATTAATGAACCTGCGAAGTATAATATGTTCATTGAATTGTTGCTTGTTGGTGTGTTTTGGCTTACTTCATAAGCTTTACCACTGTTTGGTTGTGGACTTTCTGAAGATTCTGGAGTTTCCTGTGATTCTTCATTGGACTGTTGTGTATCTTCAGCTAATGCAGCTGTTGCTGCTGCTGTAGTTCCTACGGAAACAGTATTAGGTGTTGCTGATGAACTGCTTGGTGAACTGTATCTGCTTGAACTTGAACTTGATGGACGGTTGTAGTTTGTGTTTTGGTTATTCGTGTTTTGATTGTTGTTGCTGTTTTGTTGGTTGTTGTTCTGTTGATTGTTATTGTTCGTGTTTGTATTGTTGTCATCGGTATTAGTGTTCGTGTTGCCGTTATCAGATGATTGGTTATTATTTGCATTGGACATCCTTATGGCATCATCCTTAGTTCTGTTATCAATGCTTTGGATGAATGAAATTGCATTTAATTCATCACCTGAACCGGATTTCAACATGTTGTATTCATCTTCTGTAATCCATCTTGTTTCGGTACCTTCGATAGTTACTCCTTCCTTGAGATTTGGATTTATTTTTCCTTTATATAAATCAACGTATGCCTGTATTTGTGCTGCTCTTTTAGCATCTGAAGTTACGTAATCACTTGTATCAATGGTTGCCCATTTGAAGTTCATAATCACTGCTTTACCGACTTTTAATTCATCGTCCCAGACAACTAGAACTCCTTCTTCAGTTGCTCCGTCAACATAATCAGATTCAACATCTGATGCTACAAGCTTTTGATCCATATAGTTACCTAGACCTGGGGATATACCAAGTAGGTATTCTATACTGTCATCTTTACAATAAATACTTGAAGCTATGTAGAAGTATGATTCATTTTCACTTAATGGGTAGTTTTCCTGTATGTACTCGCTCATGAAGAATCCCGGCTGTACACCCGGACATGCATGACCGTGGAATAGGAATGTCAAGAATTGATCAAACTGTAATTCCTCTGCCCATACGTTGGTCAGACTTTGGATGTTAAACCAATTACCATCAGGGAATGCTGTAGCGGTTAACTGACTGCATAATTCTGAGTTGTTTAATGTTTCAATGTTGATGTTGTTGATGTGACTTCCATTCAGTTGACCTACATAGAATGTGCCATTGTTATTGTTGTACCTCATATATAATGCCATCAGTTGTCCATCATCCTGTTTGAGTACGAACGTAAACCATAATGGCTTCCACATTGGCCTGTGGTTTGGTAATAATGTTTCTCTTGTTAGTCTTGAACCGAATACTTCAGTAATACCATCCCATGCGGCTGCAGTACTTTGTTGATCGAGGAAAGTATATCCGGCTGTGGTCAATACTTCAAAGTTAGGCATGTCCTTTTCTATTTCAACACCTAATTCCTCTTTGAAATATTTTTTAGCCAGTAAACTTGCATCTTTTCCAATCTTTTTGAAATCATTGTAAGTTTTTGTTCCCTGAGCTGCAACGACATTGGAACGTGTGGCATTTGGTAAGTCCAATCCTAGAATATAATTGTAATCTAAACCATGAGCTTCAGTAGCGTTGATACGTACTTGACCGGCATTGGATGCGGTTGCTACTGCAGATGGGTAGGTTATAGGATTGTTTAAACCGATTAGGTAGTAGTAATCTTCTTCACTTAGATTGTCTTTTTCAACTAAGATGTTTACTAGGCTACCTGGATTTGTGTTTATTCTGTCAATCCACCATGAATTATATTTTAGTTCTTCTAATGTTCCATCATCAGGATTAATTCCGGTTTCTTCTTGGAATTGTTTTTTGTTGTTTTCGGAATCATATTCCATGACAATTAATGTACCTGAACCAGGTTTGGTTACTTCATAGGCATTTGTATCCTCATTGTATTTGACGGTTCCATCCATCCATCTTACAAATCCGATCATGTTGCTGTTAGCACCTGTGGATGTTGTATTAAATCCTACATATCCACTTTTACCTGCGGTTGCATCTAAGAAGAATAATACAGCATCGTTTGCTGAATCTCCAGGTACACCTAATACTTTGTATGATGTTAAGTCTCCAGGGTTTGCAAATGGTACGCTGGTTTCCTGGATAGGTGGGTAATATTGCATTAATGCTTCTGTTATACTGAATCCACCTAGGGTTCCTTCACAGATGTGTCCGTGGAAACCTGCTTCCTGAAGTACTAATTGGGTAACGTTATGATTCCATCCGTTAGCTATACTTGCAAAGGAATATGAATCTTCACCACCAACTGCTTTGTAGAATGCATTCCATTCTTCTTTAGTCATATCTTCAGATATGGTTCCTAGATATGAGTATTTTGTTGAAGCGTTATTGAATACCATTGCAGTTAATGAGTTACCTTTTTTCACTACAAAACATGTGTCGATTGGATCAACGGCAGTTTGTCTTAACATTATCATGTTACCTTTTCCGAAGCTAACCTTATCTTCAGCATAGTTTAGTATTGCTTCCATCAGGTCTTCGGATGTTTGGTTATTGTATTTTGGTACACCTGCTGTTGTAATTACTAATACGTCATCAGCGGATGCGAAGTTTAATTCTTTATCGGCAGTTTCAGTTATGGTTCTTCCTAATTTATAACTGTCGCTTGCCTTTAAATTAAACACTAAACTTTTTGTAGTGTTTAGTTTATATGTTTGTGATTGTGGAATATAACCTGGAGCGGTTACTGAAACATTAAAAATTGATTCATCCATATTATGATCTACTGAAACGTAGTAGAAGTCTAGATTATCATCGTATGTTTTTGTTGATGTTAACTTGTTCTTGTCACTGTCACTGACAGTTACCGTTGGATTGATTTCTGAGTCATCCTCGTATTCATAGTTTACGCCAATATTCATCGTCGATGTCTGTGTATTATCGATTTGTGATGTTGTTTGAACATCAGCATCAGTTGACTGCAGATCATTTGCTGCTGTAATCGTACTGTTTGAATCGGCTGTCGTATCTGCTGCTGTTACTGCACTAAGCGTAATAAACAGTACCAGTAAGAATAAACCAATAACTTTTTTATGTTCCATCTTTTACCTCCTTTTTAGTTAATTATTTTGTGATGTTCTTTTTATTTCAAGCATTTAATACTTTTAAATGCCATCCTATAAATTAATTATTACTTTTTTATAATAATTGATTAAATGAACATCAGTAATATTATGTCTTAATACTTATTTAAATATTGTTATTACTATTCTGTAAAATAACATTGTTAAGGTATTAATTGCTTCAAAAGGCCTTTTAACTCAATTTAAAAATAAGATTTTTAACAGATTATTTATTAAAGTATTTCTGATAGAACTAAATAATACATGATTAGCAATATGTATTACTCGATGAATTTTACAACAAAAGAGTGTCGGCACAAATCATCTTTTTTAAATAAAAAAATGGATACATATTGCATAACGTTACCTCAAGACTATCCTTAACCTAAAATCAATGATTAACATAATAAACCGGTGAAGTTAATGTAATCATCATTTATCAATGTTTAACAAGTAATTCAGGCTATTACGGCAAAGACCCATACAATTCAATACTTCAAAAAAAATAAAAGAAAGAATGGAAGAAATTCTTTCTTTATTTGGTTTTAACTAAAAAGGAAGGATAAATTTTCCTTCTTTATCGTCTTTTTTTTAACTAAAAAGGAAGGATAGATGGAATTCATAATTTATCATTAAATAAATAGAAAATAATGGATGGAATTCTTCTTATTTACTTAATGTTTCCTATATCTTAAGAATCCATAACCAGCTAATCCGCCAACTAATATCAATGAACCAGCAAAGTACAATATGTTCATTGAATTGTTGTTTGTAGGCGTGTTCTGGGAAACTTCATATGCTTTTCCACTGCTTGGCTCTGGACTTTCTGAGGATTCAGGTGTTTCTTCCTGTGAATCTTTGTTATCTTCGGATTTCTCGGTATCTTCCGCAAGTGCAGCTGTTGCTTGAGCTGTCGTACCTACACTAACAGTGTTAGGGCTGCTTGAAGTACTGCTTCTTGGATTTGAGTATCTGTTCGTGTTACTTGTCGGACGGTTGTTATTAGTATTCTGTTGATTGTTGTTTGGCTGGTTATTATTGTTCTGTTGGTTGTCGTTGTTCGTGTTGGTATCGTTTTGATTGTTGTTACTCTCATCTGTTGTGTTCTGATTTGCAGCATTTTGAGCCATGACTTCCTCTTCAGTTAATGCTGGAAGACTTTTGATGAACGTCATGGTGTTCAAGTCACCAGAACCGGACTTGAGTAAGTTAAATTGTTCTTCATTAATATACTTTTCTTCACTGGCTTTTACAACAAGGTCTTCAACGACTTTATCATTTTTATTACCTTTGTGCATGTCAATGAATGCCTGGATTTGAGTTGCACGTTTAGCCTCTGATGTCGAATACATGCTCGTGTCAATTACAGGCCATTTGAATGTTATTATTGCTGCTTTTCCAACTTTTTTAACATCATCCCATACAACCAATACTCCTTCATCCGTTCCACCTTCAACATATGTGGATTCAGTTTCACTATTAGGTAATTTTTGAACAATAAATGTTCCCATACCCGGTGATATACCTAGGATGTAGGTTAAACTGTCATCCTTACAGTAGGTACTTGAAGCAATATAAGTGTATGATTGGTTTTCATTTAACGGATAGTTTTTCTGCACATAATCAGTTATGAAAAATCCAGGCTGTACACCCGGACAAACGTGGTTGTGGTATAAGAATGACATGATCTGATCAAAGTTCGGATTTGATTTCCATGCATTTGCAATTGTCTGTATACTAAACCAGTTTCCATCAGGCATGAATGTTTTTTGGATTTCGGCTAATTTTTCAGAGTCATTTAATGTATCGATTCCAATATTGACAACTTTAGAACCGTTCAGGTCTCCTACGAAGAATGTTCCATCAGGGTTGTATCTTAAATATGCTGCATATACATCATCGGAATTAGGGTTTCTCATGATGAATGCAAACCATAATGGTTTCCATAGGGCTTGATGGTATTGTAGCATGTCCTTACTGTAAAGGCTTTTACCTAATGTTTCATAGAGGCCGTCCCTTACTAGAACAGTTTCCTGACCTTCCAGGTAGACATATCCTGCTGATGTGAATACCGCAAAGTCCATGTCATCTTTAAATATATCAATACCAAGCTCTTGTTCGAAGAGTTCCCTACCCTTATTTGCAGCCTTTACACCAATATTCTTCATTTGAACATCGCTTAATGAACCCACATTCGCAGTTGTTGTGGTTCTTTTGGCTTTAGGTAAGTTTAATGAAAGAATATATTCCATGTCTAATCCATGTGAATCAATAGCTTCAATACTATGGTCTTCATCCTGGACTACATCACTGGCTGTTCCCATAAGGTAGTAATATTGTTCTTCGTTTAATCCTGTAAATTCATATAAGAATGTTACCAGGTCTTCTGGACTTTTGTTGATTTTGTTAATCCACCAAGTGTCATATTGTAATTCTTCTAAGCTTCCATCATCTGGATTAATTCCAGTTTCCTTTGTGAAGTCAGCCTTGGTTTTGTTAGAATCAAAAGTCATGATGATTAAATCACCAGTTTTGTCATTACTAAACCATCTGATAAATCCAATCATGTTTTCAGTAGCACCAGTAGCTGTGGTGTCTATTCCAACATAACCTATTTTACCTACGGTTGCATCTAAGAAGAACATTGCAGCATCATCATCAGAACCGCCGGGAACTCCTAATATTTTATAGGAAGTTATATCCCCAGGAGAACCTCCACCCATAGATGTTTCTTGGACTGGAGGGTAATATTTGAGTAATGCCTGAACAATACTATATCCACCAAGTGTACCTTCACAGATGTGTCCATGGAAAGCTGCTTCCTGCAATACTTCTCTTGATACTCCTGCAGCCCAACCATTTGCTAAACTAGCAAATGACCATGCGTTTTTACCACTTAATGCGTTTAAATAGTCATTCCACTGTTGTTTAGTCATATCTTTTGAAATTGTTCCTAAATATGAATATTTAGTGGAAGCATTTTCATAGACAACGACTTTCAAATCTTTTCCTTGTTTTACTATAAATGCGAAATCAATAGGATCAACAGCACTATCTCTCAACATTAAAATATCAGTATATGCTATTTTACTACTTCCATAATTTAAGATACCTTCAATTGCTTCTTCTGTAGTTTTGTTGTTTAATCTGGCAACTCCTGCAGAAGTAACTACTAAAACATCATCTGCACCATTGAAGTTCAGTGCCTTATCGGCGGCGATTGTCACATCCCTACCTAATTTATATGCTTCTGTAGCAGTTAACTTAAAGGTCACAGTTTTATCTGTTGAAGTGATTACTTTACTTTCTGAATTGTATCCAGAAGTCATAGCAGTAATGTTATACTCATTGTTTAATATACTGTCATTGAATTTAAGGGTAAATTCGTTTTTAGAATTTAATGATCTGTTAAATTTAATTTCAGTACCATTTGAGAATATATAAAAGTCGGGTGTAACGACTTTTGCATCATCTGCATATTGATAATCTACCTTAACGTTCACATTCTTTTCTGAAGTTTCTGTCTGAGAGTCTGCAATGCTATTTTCAGCATTTGGTGTTTCTGAAGTTACCATAACATCCGAGTTGTCGACTGTAGCAACGTCACTTGTTGTCAAAGTTGCGTTATCATTCGCGACGTCTGCTGCGGCAACGGTACCTAACATTACTATAAATAATGCTAGGATTGTTATTAGATATGCTTCTTTTCTCATGTTTTCCTCCTTTTAGTCAATTATTGAACTTTCCCTCCGTTTAGAAGACGAGAATTCTTGGGTTGTTGAAATCTAATGATTTCAAAAGTTACCAAGCTATCCCCCCATGTTCTAGGGGTTCATAAATTTAATAATTAAAAATGATGTTCATTTACAAGAATTTAACCTGTAATAAAGAATAACTATTTAATAATGTATTAATAATTATTATTAATTAATTACATGAACATCGTATGTATTTATATATGCCTAAATATATAAACTTAACTATAAAGTTAAGTGTTCCTAAAAACATGATATGTATTACTAAATAATCAAATAATAATCTCATGTTATTAAATTATCTTAAAAAAAGGATTTTATCATCTAATCAGGAGATTTATCTCTTTTCTATAAACATTTTTGATAATGGATAAATTAGGATTAATTTTGATTATTCATTCATTATGATTCAATCAATATTATTACAAATACATGAAAAATATGGAACAACAGATAATTAAACATCAAGGCCGCTATTTTTGTCTGATACATTTTTTCTATGCTTAAATAATTGTATATATAAATATTAATCACTATTACAATCAATCAAAGAATCGAGAGAATAACTGTAATAGTTTTTTCATTATTTAACATGATTGAAAATGATATCTTTAATATGAATCTATCGAAAACTAGTCTTTTATGGATAATATCCTATTGGAGGTGATATGTGCTAATTTTAAAAAATAGAAAAATGATGGAAAAATTTTATTTCTGATTTTTTCCACCACGGGCCATATAGTCCCGTCCTTTCTTGACACCATATGCCGTTGCGGCACCGCCAATAATTATTTTGGATAGTGATAGTAATGATCCTGATTTTCCGGCCTTAGCACCGGCACCCACTATCTTTGATATGTTTCCACCTTTTTCCAAACTGGAGAGTATGTCAAAGCTATTTCTGGATTTTCCTCTAGGTTTAAATCCGGAACGTCCCCTACCTTTGAAATTACCTTTTCCTCTCTTTGATGAGGATTTACCTGATCTTTCATAGTCAAAGTCCCGTTTAGCTTTTTCTTCTTCCTCTTTTTTCTTCTGGTTGGCAAGTGCCTTTTCTCTTAATATGTCATATTCCTTTCTTTTCTCATCATCAGATAATACGTCATATGCTTCCTGGCTTAACTCATATTTTCTCTGAGCTTTAGCACCATTATTGACGTCAGGATGATATTTTTTCATATTGCATTCATATGCTTCCTTAATTGTTTTGTTATCGGCATCTGCCTTTACGTTTAGTATTCCATAATAATCTTGGATATATTTAGTCATTATAATTTCTCCTAATTTCTTTATTGTTATCTTTTATTTTTCTATTTTTTCTTTTCTTGTGATACTATTTGTAATTGTATGATAGTATATTTTACTATGAAATTATAACATTTTTATAAATTTTAATAAACTTTAATTAAAATAATTTTAAGAATTGGAATTGGGCTGATTTGAACTTCAATCATATGGGTTGTCTTCTTACATTAAATCATTGTTTTGCATCATTTCAAGATTTTCCTGACCCATACGATAACCAACTGCATCAATGTAATTAGTTAAATTTCTAAGGGCATTTGAAAATGCAACTATTTGTTCATCAGTACATGAGTACATGTTAGTACTTTTTATATTTTTAAGTATACTATGCATAACCATAAGTATAGATTAAAAATAATAATTACTGTTATTCTGATTATATAATCTCTTTTTTCATGTTTATACAGAATATGACGTTATTCTTAAATAATTCTCCAAATATTCCTTATATTATCTACTTGTTAAAATAACTTCACAACAAAAATGAATATCCCCATGCAATTGCTAATATAAATGGTAAGATTAACTGTGTTGTTGCAAATATATTTATAAATTTATATTCACGAATATCAAATGGAAGATGTTTGTTTATTATATCGCAGAATATTATACAATTTAGCACGATAAACAATAAAAGATAAAACACGATATTTCCGATAGTGAATTTATTTATTAATGTATTTAAATATAATATCACTCCAAATAAAATTACTGGCAGAGCAGATAATCCAAAAATCATAAAAATATAACTATGAACACCCGCATATTCCTTACTTTTATCGAATAAATCCTTCTTAAATCTATAATATGTGATTATCCACGTGTAAACTGAAAGAATCAATATCGTGAAATAAGCCACATATGGCGTATTATAAGGAACTAATAATATTGGACTATAAATAATTGAAAATAAAATTATTATAAAAGCCATAAATATTAAAGTACCTTCATCAGTTAAGAATTTTACTTCTTGATTCTTATTAAATAAGAAAAAAGATGGATTTTCATCGGTATTCAATTCATTTAAATTTTTGGAATAATATGTTTTGATTCCATATTTTTCATAATAAATATCGGATTTTAAACGCTTGGCATACCATAATATAATTAATAAAGAAAATATTAATAGGAAAAAGAATAATAGTAAATAATTATTAATCACTGTTATCACCAGTCAATGCTCTATACATTCTCTCAATATTTGTTTCAACATAGATATTTTGACTTTCAAGAATTAAATCGTTACGGATATCATAAGTATATTCAACACCTTTAACAATTTTATATTAATCTGCATAATTTGTCATTGTCATACCATTATTAGCTTTTGTTAGTATTTTATTTGAATATCTCACTAATGTTTCAATTATCAGGTATTTGGATTATATTATTAAATTTATTTGAGGATAATATAAAGCCAGTAGTATAAAACCAAGTGGAATTAACATTTTATTTAATAAAGCTTCAATTTTTATTTGTTTATCCAAATATTTATTATTTAAAACATCTATTTTTAAAATATATCTAAATTTATCTATAAACATAGTCAAATGTATTTTGATTAAGATTAAAAATAAAACTACAATTGTCCAAAAACCTTTTGTAGCAAATACAGCCGTTAATATTGTTATAGTGCATATAATGGTAATTCTATTGAAATGGAATATGTATGCCAAGTAAGTAAATTTATAAGGTTTTGTCTTATTAACATTGACAAAATTATTTAAAACATATCTTAAAGCAAGTATTATATAATGATACATCATTAATCCTATCAGAGATATGAAAACTATACTCATTATATTATGTTTTAAAAATAATATGAATGGTGTTAATTGAAATGTAATAGCTATTATTCCCATTAATTCTTCCATTAAAATTCCTTTATCATTTAATACTATAATTTGATTATCCTTATTAAAAGAATATTTTCTATAGTTTAGTATAACATGAGTCTTAGTTAATATAAATTTTTCGTCATTTTCCTTTTGTATATTATCTTTTATTTTTTTTAATTCATCATAGGATATTTCCATATAACAATTACCAGATAAGTTAAATAATTTAATTTTATGCATATTTTTTGTAATTATTAACAATATAAACATAGCTATTAATGAATTAACTATGAATAGAAGCATTAAATTCATACACCATACCAACCTAAAATTGACTTAATTTTTTCTTTTTAACTGCAAAATACTTCAAAGTCTTACTACTATCATAAATAAATGCCTTAGTATACTTGGTACTGCCTGTTGTAGGTGCTGCACCATTTAATGTATAATAGACCGTACAGTTAGTTACTCCACTAAAAGTAG